>ERZ1643246.365-NODE-365-length-59746-cov-39.932117_pt1 | contig 59746 bp, 60 predicted proteins | sample MGYA00579265_ERZ1643246 | MGnify/ENA primary metagenome ERZ1643246 (study PRJEB29033, sample SAMEA4952261) | chicken gut metagenome | biome: Broiler Chicken; feature: Gastrointestinal Tract; material: Caecum | place: Ireland | collected 2018 | study: Broiler... | reverse complement strand
TTTCACATTATGTCCTCACTTTTTAGTATGCTCACAGTATTATACCAGATTTAGGTAAAATAGCAATAATAATTCTTTCTTATTGTTTCCTTATATCTTCTATATCCTCATCTTTTCATTTTGGATTGTAAATATGGTGAAAAGTACTTATAATATTTTTTTTGCAATTCTTCTATTTTCCAATCATAGCCAGTTATTTTTCCTCTACAATTTGGGCTCCCACATTTACATGTAAAAGAATAATCCTCGTTATCAACAAAGGCATAATCGATAGTCAATTCCTCACCACTTTTGATTGGTCTCATGGCGACAAAAGTTCTTTCGTTTAACATACCAACATTAGGATTGCACGAATGATTAATGAATACTTTTACACATTCTTCCTCTTCTTCAGTTTTGGCCGCCAAAAATAAATCATCACCAATAGGTAGGTAACTATCAATAACTTTAGCTGCTGCCATCTGACTTCTATGTAGTTCATATCCACCCTTTATAATTACAACTTCATTCTGCTTAAAACTTTCGCCAGATTTACAAAAGATTCCCACCCCGTCTATAGAACTATTTTTCATTTCTACTTTAGGAGAAATATAGGGTTGATAGATCTTTTTAACATCAAATTCATCGGCAAACCGTTCAAATACTTTTAATATTTCTCTCTGTCCTAAACGATAATAAAAAGAATAGCCACGATTTCCAATATGATATAGTTCATCCTGAAAGCACCAAAATCCCACTGCATCTTCTGCTGTTGCTTTTTCATGAATATCTCTACAATATAAGCACAAGTCAAAATTATCTGGTAATATTTCAAAAATATCAGGATAACTCACATGCGAAATATTATGTGCAACTCTCTGATATACTTTATATATATTATCTTTAAATCCGTTTTGGATAAACATATTGATAAAAGAATTTGTAAAATCCTGATCGCTATCTGGTGTTACATAAAGATATTTTACATTGTTATTAATATTATTCCATATTGCGTGAATGTACGCTGCCTCTTTGGGATTTAAACAAGCAGTAACAATAATTATATGATAAGATCCGTTTATACGTCCAAAAGTTTCATCTAAATTATTTTCAATATCAAATAAAACAGAAGATTCCACACGGTCTTGTTTACTCAGAATCAAACCATCTTTTACCATTTTATCTAGATTATATTTCTTAAAATATGATGAAATTAGCATATTTACTGTTTCATAAAATACACTAATTAAAGTTAATCCCATAAAAAAAGTTTTTACTACTGGTTCATTTGTTGAAGGAATTGGTAAAAATCCAAAAATTACTTCTGCAAGAGAACCGAACATAATTACAAATATAAATGCATGAAATATAACATTTTTTATTTTGTCCATTTCCTCTCCTCCTTCTATGGATGCAAATAATTATATGGCTGACACAACCCCAGTTCTTTCAATAAATAACAAATAGCTGTGCATTTCACATTATCATATCCATCTAACTTACCCGTTTCATTAACTATTTCTCCTAAACAATACCCACCGCAGTGGAGCTTCGCAATACAATCTTTACAATGGCTCATATTTAAGGAAGATCTATTATTTAATTTCCTAATTTTGTCTGAGAACCAGTCAAACTTATTTTCGCATTCATTCCATTTTCCAACAATAAATGGACTCATATGAAAGGCTTTCTCACCCAAAACAACCATATCGCATGCAGATATATAGCCATCTGGGGTTATGTGTGGTGCTGAAAGAGGGTGACAACACCTACAATGAAATGCAGATTCACCATCAAAATTAATTGTCAAAAAGCTACCCCAAAAAAGACCTTTTTTATTGGCATAATTATATGCTTTAACATAATTATTCACATATTCTTTCATATCAAATGAAAAATGTGATTGTTTGATTGGATCATCGCACACAGGTTTTTTACCCACAGAATAAAATAAAGGATCCGTCCATACGTAGCGAATACCTAAATCATAAAAATAGTCTACCATTTCTATTTGTTTATTACAATTAATATTATTGATTGTTACTCTCGCTCCAATCATTAATTTTTTATCCTTACCATGTTCGATAAGCCATCTAACATTATCCTCAAGCACATCAGCAGAACTTTTTCCCTCAACAACATGATTGTATTTTGGATTCAATGGGCGATTCTTATTCTGAATGTCTTTCATACCATCAAAAGACATCCAGACAATATTGGCATTATTCAAAAGCCAATTTCTGACCTCTTTTGTAAAGACTCCATTGGTCTGAAGTTCAACGGTCACATCATTTCCTCGATTAGGATGATTTTTGGCATATTGGGTAATTTTTTTCATTTTATAATATTCTTGTGTAGGTTCACCTGGTCCATAAAATCTAATATGCCGACTACTATTATTTTCAAAATACCAATCCACGGCTGCTCTAGCTACCTTTAATGAAATCGTTTGTTCCTGAATAGAATTGCGTTCTTTAGCATTGTAGCAATAAACACAGCACAAATTACACTTTGTTGTCAAAAAAAAGGATAACATTTTCTTATTACAATGAGGCATAACATTCCCCTTTCCCTTTAATGTATATTCTAATCTGTATTATATAACTATACGTCTCTCTACTTATGCGATATTTATATCTGTACCATGATAATACCCACCATTTAAAATCAAACACCAAATGTTAAAAATGTCAAATCATGTTAGATTTACATCTATATTTTGTTCATAATTCCATTATATAAAATAACTGGTCAAAGTATCATTTACTTTATATATTCAATCTTTTACAGTAAACGTCTCATTCACACATGTGTCAGCAATTTCTTTTAACATATATACCCGCTTTTCGCCCTCTCGATAAAAGACTTTATCAGTATAGCTTCTTTGGCCTACAATCCATAACTTTCGTTTTGCTCTCGAAAAAGCTACATTGAGTCTTTTATAGTTTGAAAAAAAGTAGCTGCTGCCACAATTTCTGGTAATGGAAAAAATAACAATTTCACTATCACGTCCTTGTATAGAATCTACTGTATCTATTCTGATTAGTAGTCGTTTCATTAATTCTTGAATCTCAGAGTCTCTCTTAACCATATAAATCAACTTGGATTTTTGCCCCTTATATGGTGCTATAATACATACCTGTTTCTTTTTAGCTGTGCTTTCAACTAAACTGGCTTCTTTTATTAATATTTGCTTTATAACTTTAAGCTCATCTAAATTATAAGGAGAATGTTTTTCATCAGAGTCATAATTTATTGGCCATTTTCTTTCTGTCAGATAATCCGCCCAAATCACACTTCCCGGTGCAGAGTTATCTTTTATTCCATTTAACAGTTTTCCTTGATAAAAATATTTGCTGACAATTGCTGAAATTTCATCTACCATTCGATACTGCCTATTCAGCATTGTAAAAACGTGTTGCGGAATTCTATTATATAATTCTTCGATATATGTATGGTTTTCAATATGGGAAGTCCCAGTTTCCTCCATAGCCTTACGGTCTAATTCGGTATACACGGGAGATAATTGAACTGGGTCCCCTACCAATACCGCTTTCTTTCCCCATATTAGAGCAAGTATAATTTCGGGAAAAGATATCTTTGAGTTTTCATCCAAAATTACAAAGTCAAAAGGATACTTTGCATTAAAAGGAATCCCACCAATTCCATTACATGTAATCCCAACAAATCTACTGGTGTAAAACAGCAACGTAGTCAGATTACGCAAATTATCTTCAACCTCACCTCTTAAAAATTGGATAATACCGCTCGATATTGATTTATCCTGCAATCGATCCAAATAATCCGCCAAAACCTGATTTATCTGGAATTTTTCTCTTGATTTGTCATCGTTAATCTCTTTATCTTTGATACGTAGCCCCATAAAGTTTTCAAATTTTATATCCATATTATGAAAAATATTATTTACAGCTACATGCGTTTCAGAACATACTAAAACTCTTGCAGTCGGATCATTTAAAAGAATCTGACTACATATCTCTGTTATCACGCTTGTTTTACCAGTTCCTGGTGGTCCCTGTATCACTGTTAAACATTGACCACTCAGTGCCTTATTTACTGCAATTTTTTGAGATTCATCCAATTTATTCGTTGTATATTTCAAAGTAGCAATTTCATTTTCTTGAATTGATTCAGGATGTATAAAATCCAATATTAATTCGGGATTTACAAATACTCCTGATTGCAGATTATATAACGCCTGAATCTGTCGGCGTGTCTTTTCTAAATCACCAATCTGCATTTCTTCTTTTTCTTCAAGCTGGATTAATTCTTCCCTTTTTTTCAAATACCTAAGCCAATCTTCAACTTCTGTATTCCATCTAATGAAAGCCTCTTGACGTGTCATTCTCCAACCCCTCTTTATATCATAACTGATTTTACACCGCTAAAATTCTTTATCATCTGATCTAAATTTCCTTGTCCATCATTGTGATCACCTATCACAGCAACCTGACCTTCTTTATATAGATCAATAATTTTTTGGACCTCTGCTGTTAAAATGGTCTCGCCATTATGAATATCAACGAAAATCAAACCATTATTGTGTAATTTTGCCAATGACTCTGCGATAAATTCATAAGGAAAAATATCCAATATACTACTTATCTTTCTAGCTTCTCTAATATCACATTGAATTAATGCAAATATAATCCTGTCACAGATATTATATTTCTTCCCAATTTTTAAGAGAATTATTTCTTTCATCGTCTCTATCCCTCCAGTAGCCTATGGCATATTCCGATAAGCTCTTTAAATTTATCACTTTGTGAATCAAGATATGCATTTTTTTGGTTTCTTAACATTTTTATCTTCTCATAGTAAGGTTTTTTCTTTTCTTTAAGCGAACCAATCTGAGCATATAACAAATCAATTTCTCCCTTTATTTCTCTATAATCTTCTGATAGTGAATCCAATTCATGTTTATATTTTTCAATATCTTCACTGCTTCTATTCTTTTTTTCTTTAAAAAATTCTCTATGTTTAATAGCTTCTTCTTTTTCTCTATCGTAAGTTTTAACATATCCCATATATGTATCATTTTCCCAAGTCGCCTTATCAATATAAGATTTAAGACTGTTTAACCTACTTATTTTGTCACTAAATCCTGGGTCATACGTATGAGAATTCTTGATATCCCTAACTGTTTGAGCTAAGGATTTATGTTCGTAACATAATTTCTTTTTCCGTTCTCTTGCACTGGCAGCAATTCCCAAATTGGTTTTTATTTTATCCGTAATTTTCTCTACATCCCTTTTATATGTTCTATACATCATGGAATCAAATTTGTTTTCCTCGATAAGAATGTCCCTTTTAGATTTGATACAACTTTGTGCGCTTTTTATTTCTTCTAGTTCAGCATTCTTATGATCTATCAATTTCTTTTTTTCATTAATATCTTTTTGTAATAACTCCATCTGATATAGGTTATCTGAGATCTGATGGTCGTACTCCAAGCAAACTTTGCTTTTACTTATATAATCCCTCCATATACCTTGTGCTTCGTTTTGAAGTTGATACCGCTTATTTTGTAGAGTTTGCTGCCTCCTTTTTAACTCTTCCATTTTCATATGCAAGTTATTATTTACTTCCTTTAGGCGCCGCGTTCCATCTTTACAGTCTTCAATTTTATTATGCAACTGTCTTTTGATGACTCTTAGTTGCTCTGCTTCCATTCTATACAAATTTAATTCTTCTTCTACCGTTTTTGCGGAACTCCACGCTATATTTGAAGCCCTATCGCTGCTGTTTATATGTAAACTTCTTTGCAGATCTGCATATTTTGCATTTTTAGCATATTCCTCAATCTGATCCGCCTCAATCCCTAGCAAGTCCTGATTATGGTACAAAATAAGATAATTATACATTGTATCATTCATATACCTTTCAAGTAACTGTAGCAATTCTTTACATTCGCCAATGGCGGCTCCAAAATCTTTTTGATATGCTAGGATAACTTGCTTTCTTGCTTCACATATTTTATGATCCGTAAATACTTCCTGCTTTTGCTTCCCTAATAGACAAATTTCGAAGTGACATTGTGAATAATTCAGCAATGCATTACATAGTCCCTCAAATAATTCTTTTGCGTTTTCATATTCTTCAATTTTCTGCTGTACCAGCCGATTAAATGCTTGATTAAGGTAGTCTCTATAATCTGTCACTTCTGCTTGTTTCTGGCTAATATAAGTTTCCATATCCTGTGCAAGAAATTTTACATTTTCCCCCTTTTCCCGTAGGATTTCTCGGTAAAATCTTGCTAATTTCTTTTTAAAAAACATACACTCACCTCAAAAACGGAATGATATCTTCTGGAAAGATTGCGGGTATAAAAGAGTCATCTTTCAACTGTTCAATAATTTTACTCACCATCTCTGTAACTGCATCAGAAGAATTTTCATCATCGGCACTCATTGATTTTAATAAATCAATCATCTTACGATTAACCGCTCTTTTTTCTTCTGATTTTTTAGATATATTACTATGGTCACTCTCTATCTTTCTCAACTCAGCGGTTTTGGTTTCAATAGCTCCATTGATATATTGTGCTGCGGATAGATATTGTCGGTACTGTTGTTCGACACCATATCTCACATTCATTTCAAATTGTCTTTTCAGTTCTTCCGTAGCAACCTCATATTTTAATTCCAGCTGAGCTACTCGCTGTTTTTGTATGTTAAGCATCGTCTGCTTCATCTGGTATGTTTTATAATCCCATTCCGTTCTTTTTGCCAAGAACTCTTTTTCCATATTTACGAGAACATTCTTTCGATATTTATACTCTTCAAAGTCAGAAATCACATTATACATCGGTATTAATCCTTTTAGGCTAAATCCCGAAGTACCTGTAAAATCAGAAATATCATCTACAATTTGAAGCGGAATTATCGGAAGACCATCCTGATTCTCCAGACAATTATAAAAATTGTCCATAGACTCTTCTATTCTAGCATACGCATCTTTTTGAGCATGTGTTATAATTGTTGTCCGAATGCAAGCCGCAATACCGGTGCAAAATACACTTCCCATTACAACACCTGCTGGTGATGAAAGAGCAGTTCCTATAGTTGCGCCCAAACCAACTATTTGGCTACAAATGTTCTTTCCATAACTCCATGCTGCCCCCGTTAAACTTCCTAGAATATTATCTAATGCTGATTTAGTAGTTGTTTCAATCATTTGGTCAGCATCTATGCCTCCTGTATAATGCTTATATGCATTTCTGGAATAATCATAAAAAAAACCACTACTGAAATCAATTGCAATTTCTCCCCAAGTTTCCACATCAAAAATTTCTTTCAAGATAGCACTAATGCCTGTTTTTGCCCCATCATGCATTGCACCAGTTATTGATTCACTTAAAATTGATGTAAATTCGCTATAAGACAGTTCATCTGGTCTACGATAAAACAGATCAACCAATTCTTCAATAGTACTAACCGTAAAACTGGCAATTATGCTTCCGCCAACCTCCACAGCTAAATCTGTTGAGCCAACATAGTTATTATCATTTTCATTTCTCAAACGTAGCGGCGCATACCCGATCCCCTGATATACTCTGTTCTCTTCCATCATTTTCCTCTGCTTTTAATTTGACATAATTTAATAACTACGAAAACCAAGAAAAAGAATTATAACTCTATCACCTGGCAAATTTGATATTAATTCTTTCCTGATATGGATGATATCAATTTAGATTATACTATGTAATAAAAAGTACTAATATTTTAACACATAAATACAAGTCCTCTTCCATTTTGCGTGAAGAATTAGAAATTATCCTTTTATCAGTAATTTAATGAATACGAAAATAAAACAGGTAATAAACTCATGCCAAACCATAAATAGCCTCGTCATTACCTGTTCACAATGTTCCTCACAAAATAATTATATCACAATCTTTTTATACTTCAATAAAACGTATAATGATGATAATTTTTCTACTTTACACAAAACACACTTCTTTGACTTTCTGTAATCTATGTTTATTTTTTCTCAATTTATAAACAATATCAACACAAAACACATAGTTTTATCTTCGTACAATTTATGGCCAGCAGATGTCCGATCCCGTTCTTCTGATACATTTTTTTCATCTCGTCATCCAGGCCGTTCTTGTCTCCCAGAAGGACAGCGCTCATTGTATTCCCGTAGTATTCTCCCAGATGCCCTGTCAGGAGCGTCTTCCATCTGCTGCGGAGCGCAGACAAAAATTCCTTCACCCGGTCCGCTTCGGAGGAGAGGACCGTAAAGTCGTCTGCCCAGACCAGCACATGGATCCCCTGTCTCTGATAGTATGCCTTCTGGTCAAAATTTCCCGGATTGCGGGCAGGATCAAAAGGAGAGACCTCCCCTGACACCTGTATGATATTTCCTGTTTTTATTTCTGCTGTTGAATTCTGTTCGATATAAACGAGAAGTTTGGATTCATTGATATGCTGTCCCCGAACAGAGACAGTGTTGTCTTTCAGAAAGACAGCCGTAACCTTTTCCTTTTCTTCTATTCTGTCAACCGTACCGGCCAGAGTGAGCCGCGTCCCCTCGGACGCAGCCCTCTCCAGGGTCGACGGCTGCAGATCAGCCGCACTTTTCAGGCCGAATACCCGCACAGCCTGTACGGCAAGAAACAAAAGGCACGCCATACACAGTGGTCTTTTTATCATTCATTTTCATCGACTGCGACCCAATCCATGTTTTTTGAAAGAGGCTGGGATAAATCCACAGTCTCCATATATTTCGCGTTCGATTCTCCGTTGATCGTGATCTGCACCTGAAAGGCATCCGTGCCCTCAACAAGTGAATTGACAAGAGAATAGACCGTGATCTCCGGAAGTACATCGTACACGCTGGTCAGAAATGTATTGTCAAAATTGACATAACAGATGCCGTCCTTTATCGTGACGCTGAGCAGGTTCGCATCCGGATTGATCGTAGGATATGCCCCTGTGCCTTTCGGTCCCTGCAGAAGCTTCTCAACGATCAGCTTTTCTTTTGAAATGTTGCTGCTGTACCTGACATCGACCTGCTGGCTGACCAGCTTGTCACCGGTACTGTTTGCAAAATACAGTGTCAGAGTGTCCGTCTGATAGGAACTCGGAGAGGATCCCGTATTCTCTACAAAATCATCCTCATTCATCAGTCCGATGATATAGCCGTCCCCGTCCTTCAGCGGATTTCCGTCCACTGTAAACGTGACGCCGTCAATGCCGTCGATCCGGAGCAGCGACTGTACAACAGCAGCTCTCACAAGCTTTTCCTCCAGATTTTCTATCTCAAGATAAGCACTGCTGAAATCCACGTCAAGTATGCTTCCCTTCAGATCACAGCTCTGAACTTCTACATTTTCAGGGATGGCTGCCGTATACTCGATCTCCTCCGGCGACTTTTTCAGCTCCTCGAGCACTTTCTCGGCCGCTGCCTCCGTATCCTCCTGAGAGATATCGAAGGCAACCTTGACCAGTCCGGTGCGTTCTGTATTCAGCCCATAGATATAGGAATCTCCTTCCCCTACGTCTGTCCGTCCTCCGCACGCGGTAAGAGACAGGAGCATGCAGAAAACGAGCACAAAGGAAACGGTTCTTATTCTTTTCATCTTCTTCTGCCTCCCTTTTTACGACGCCGCATAGATCAAAGGTATCCTCACTGTGAACGTTGTCCCTTCCCCTTCTGTGCTGTGGACCTTGATGGAACCTCTGTGTACGATCACAGCATTTCTTGCAATGGCAAGTCCAAGGCCTGTACCGCCGATCTCCCGCGAATGCGACTTGTCCACACGGTAAAACCTCTCAAAAATATGCGCCTGGTCTTCCTCCGGGATTCCGATTCCCGAATCTTCTACTTTGATATAACAGAACTTGTGATCTGCATTCAGGGATACATGCACCCATCCGTTATCGTGATTATATTTGATCGCATTCTCAACCAGATTTGAGATGGCAAGAGAAAATTTCGTCTCATCGATCTCCGCCGTAACCGGCCGGAAGCTCTCCATCACCATCTCTACATTCTTTTTCTCAGCGATCGGCTTCAGCCTCTTCAGGATCTGTTCCAGAAGATCATTGATATTGACGGAACGGATATTGATATTCGGTCCTGTCTTATCCATCTTGACAAGAGAGAGGAGATCTGTGATGATCTGATTCTCTCTGTCAATCTCTTTCGCAATGTCCCCCATGAATTCCTGATACATCTCAACCGGGACATTGTCCTGCTCCAGCAGAGAATCCGCCAGCACCTTCATGGAAGTCATGGGTGTCTTCAGTTCGTGTGACACATTGGATACAAACTCCTCCCTGGATTCGTCAAGCAGTTTCAGTCTTCCCAGCATCTTGTTGAACGCCTCGCTCATCTGCTTTGTCTCAGTAAAAGTATCTACATGGAGCACGTCGTCACTGTATCCTTCCGTAACGCTCTCGATGGCGGCCGTGATCCTGTGGAGAGGATGCACCACTCTGTCCGCCAGAAAAATACTGAGTATTGCAAGAAGGATCATGACAATTCCGATCATGGATCCTCCTACAGTATAGACCACATTCACGGTATCCTCGATACTGTCCGTAGACACAGTAGCCAGCATGACTCCTGTGATTTTTCCCGCAGCCGAATCACTGATCGGCGAAGCCACCTCAATATAGCGGTTTCCGCGGTCAAAATAACTGCTGCTCTCTCCTTTCATGCAGCGGACTACATTTTCCGAGACGTCCGTCTTCCCCTCATCGAGACTGTATGTATCCTTGACGACTCTTAAATTCTCGTCGATCACCATCACACGCCCGTTGTAAATCGTCGCCATCTGAGTCAGGTTGGCATTGATCACATTCGACGAGGTATCCTCGAGATAATGATAGGTATTCAGCTGATTGCATAGGATTGTGCACTGATTCTGGATCTCCGCAGTCTGGAGATCCACCGCATGGGATTCATAGAACTTTGCGACCCCGAAAAGCACTGCAGCGCAGGGCAGAAGCCCTGCGAGCATCATAAACAGGATAATGCGGAACCGCAGATTTTTGAAGATTTTATCTTTAAACTTGAATTGAGTCTTAACCCTGGAAATAATAACCCACTCCCCACTTTGTATGTACATATTTCGGTTCGCTCGGGTTCATCTCGATCTTCTCCCGCAGGCGGCGGATATGTACGTCAACTGTCCTCGCATCCCCCGGATAATCATATCCCCAGATCAGGTTCAGAAGGTTTTCTCTGCTGTAAACTTTGTTCGGATTCATGGCAAGCAGTTCGAGCACATCGAACTCCTTCGCCGTCAGGTTGATCTCCCGTTCTCCGATAAACACTCTTCTGCTCTCGCAGTCGATCTTCATGTTGCCTTTGACAAGTACCGGGCTTCCCGCCGGTTCTTTTCTCTTGGATGTCCGGCGCATGATCGCTTTGATCCTCGCCTTGACCTCAAGGATATTAAATGGCTTTGTGATATAATCATCGGCTCCGTATTCCAGGCCGAGGATCTTGTCCATGTCCTCACTCTTTGCGGTCAGCATAACGATCGGCATATCTGAAAATTCACGTATCTGCTGGCAGACCTGAAACCCGTCAATCTTCGGAAGCATGACATCGAGAAGGACCAGGTCATATTCACAGTTCTTCGCATATTCCAGCGCTTCCTCGCCGTCATAGGCACAATCCACTTCCATCCCTTCCTGCTCCAGGCTGAAGCGGATTCCCTTCACTATCAGTTTTTCATCGTCCACTACTAATATCTTTTTGCTCATACTCCTCTTTTCCTGACTTCCTGCTGCTATCGCTATATTGTAATGTCATCCTTTATTTTATTAAACACGCCTTCTTTGATACCCTCAATCTGCATCAGCTCTTCAATGCTCTGAAAACTCCCATGCTCTTCCCTGTATCTGAGGATGCTCTCCGCTTTCGCCTCGCCGATCCCCGTCAGTTCCATGAGTTCATCTTTACCGGCTGTATTAATATTGATCTTTCCGCTGCCCTCCACAGCGCCGGCCGCTTCTGTTCCCGGAACCGCCGCGCCGTTACCGTATGCATCCGCCTCATCGCGGCTCGGCACATAGATCCGTTCTCCGTCTGTCACGAGCCTTGCCTGGTTGATCCATTCAGGAGCCGCTTCCCCGGTGACTCCTCCGGCAAGTCCGATCGCCTCAAACACACGCCCGTCACTGTCTAATTGATATACTCCCGGAGAGTTCACCGCTCCGCACACATAGACAAAAACCGTATCTTTCCCGCTCTCTGTCTGACTGTCGGCAGGAGATTCCTCCGACTCATGGGCTTTCTCTCCGTCTTCCGCGCCCTCTGTTCCAGGTTCTTCTGCCTGCTGAACTTCTTCTGAACCGCCCGTGATCTCCTTAAGACCGTCGTCTTTCCCACGGGTACAGCCCGCCAGGAGAAAGAACGCTGCTGCAAGGACACAGATCTTTCTTACTTTCTTTTTACTGTCTTGCATATAACTCCTCACAGTCCGCAGGCTGTGAAAATACCCCTTTATGCCGGACAGTATTATTGTAACGAATTTTTATCAGAATTACAATAGACATTTACATCTTTGTTACATATTTAACGTTTTGTTACGGTATTATTACAGTTTATTCCCACTGAAAAATCGCAATGCCGATGACCGCCAGAACAAGTCCTCCCAGTTTTCTCCAGTCCAGAGGCGCCTTATCCATCCCGAAAAGTCCGAACAGTTCGATCAGATACGAAACAGCGAGCTGTGCGATGACGATCAGAAGCGCCGACTTTGCCGGGCCCAGAGCATCCACACTCTTGATCACCGTCCATGTGATCCCCGCGCCGATCACGCCGCCCAGGAGCATGTATTTTGGCTCCACCCGGGCGATCGCCGCCACACTGTCCCGTCCTGTAAAGAACCAGACCGCCAGACATACGGCAAATGCAGAAAACTGTACCCAGCCATTGCTCACCCATACCCCTGTCGTCTTCGTGACCTGGGTATTGAATACTCCCTGAACGCTCATCAGCGCCCCGGATAAAAGTGCAATTAAAAAACCAAACATCTTCCTTACCTCCATGCAGTTAATGCCTGCTTTTCAGATAGTATGTCCGATGAATGGTTTCTTATTCGTTCTCTGATCTTCTGCCCTTTTCAGCTGTACATCCGTGTTATGCCAGCGCCCTTCTGAGCTTTTCTATCATTTCATCAATGTGCTTTTCCTCGACGATCAGCGGCGGCACGAAACGAAGTACATTTCCATGTGCCTGGATCACCAGCAGTCCTTCCTCAATGGCACGGCTGTTCACTTCCGCGACCGGTTTTGTCAGAGCGATTCCCTGCATCAGCCCGGTTCCTTTGCGCTCTGCCACGCAGTCCACATCCTGAACAAGTTCATCCAGACGTTTCGTCAGATATGGCGACACTTTGTTTACATGTCCCACGATATCCTCACGCTCAAAGATCTCGATGACTTTTTTCACCGCTGTGCATGCAAGCGGGTTTCCGCCGTAGGTTGCGCCGTGATCCCCCGGCTTCAGGGAATATTCTGCCACCGCTTCGGTCATCGCAAATGCCCCCACCGGAATTCCATTTCCGATCGCTTTTGCCATTGTGAGGATATCCGGCTTCACACCGAAGCCCTGCCATGCGAACATGCTGCCGGTCCTTCCCATACCGCACTGCACCTCGTCGCAGATCATGAGGATATCATTTTCATCACAGATACGGCGGATGCCTTCCATAAACTCCCTGGTCGCCAGATTGATACCGCCCTCGCCCTGGAGCGGCTCCAGGATAATAGCGCAGGTTTTATCGCTGACCAGTGCCTTCACACTGTCCAGATTGTTTAATTCTGCGAATTTTACGCCCGGCACAAGAGGCTCAAACGGCTCTCTGTATGCATCATGGCCTGTCACGGATACTGCCCCGAAGCTTCTGCCGTGAAAGGAGTGCTCCATCGCGATGAACTCATATCTTCCGCTCTTCTTTGTGTAAGCGCATCTCCTCGCCGCCTTAAGGGCGCCTTCATTTGCCTCGCTGCCGCTGTTGGTAAAAAAGACCCTGTCCATCCCCGAGATCCGGTTCAGCGCTGCCGCCGCTTCGCCGCAGCTCTCGTGATAATACAAATTGGATGTATGATACAGTTTATCGATCTGCGCTTTCAAAGCGTCATTCAGTTCCTTGTTGTCATAGCCCAGTCCGCACACCGCAAACCCTGCTGCAAAGTCCAGATATTTCTTGCCTTCTGTGTCATACAGATACATTCCTTCTCCATGATCCAGCGCGATTGGAAAACGATTGTATACGTGTATCAGATTTTTTTCAGCTGCCTGTATTTTACTGTTCACCATGATAATACCTGCTTTCTTTATTATTCAGTATTGCTGTTCCGATTCCTCTGTTTGTAAAGATCTCAAGCAGGAGACAATGAGGGATCCTTCCGTCCAGGATATGTACGCGGGACACGCCGTTCTCAATCGCATCGATACAGTTCTGAAGCTTCGGGAGCATACCGCCGCCGATGTATCCTTCCTTCATCAGCTCCTGCGCCTCGTCTACGCGGAGCTCTGAGATCAGAGTGTCCGGATCTTTTGGATCCTTGTACACACCTTCGATATCGGTGAGGAATGCAAGTTTCTCCGCCTTTACCGCACGGGCAATGGCGCACGCTGCATCGTCTGCGTTAATATTATATGTATTGTAATCGTCGTCCAGACCTACCGGACATACGATCGGAAGGAAATCTTTTTCCAGAAGGTCAAAAAGAATCTGACCGTTTACTTCTTTGATCTCTCCCACATAGCCGATATCCTGTCCGTCCGAGTACTTCTTATCCACCTTCAGGAGAGCCCCGTCTTTTCCGCTGATGCCGATGGCGCGCACGCCCAGCTCCTCCACAAGCTGTACCAGGCTTTTGTTGACCCTGCCCAGCACCATCTCGGCGATCTCCATTGTATCCGCATCGGTCACCCTGAGTCCGTTGATAAACTTCGGCTCCATTCCGACCTTGCCGACCCATTTGCTGATCTCTTTGCCGCCTCCGTGTACGATGATCGGCTTGAATCCGACGAGCTTGAGCAGTGTGACGTCCTCGATCACACGCTTTTTCAGATTCTCATCCACCATGGCGCTGCCGCCGTATTTCACCACGATGATCTTGCGGTTAAAGCGCTGGATGTACGGCAGAGCCTCGATCAGCACCTGCGCTTTGTCCAGATACTGCTGCATGTTCTTGTTCATAATTACCTCCTTCGGGGACGTAGTAAAATTCAATTTCACTACGTCCCCGATTGAAGTTCAGTGTGTCCCGAATTGAATTTTGCCCTGTCCCTTTTTGAACATTTCTTTTTTAATATTTTGCTGAAATTCTTTGTACTCAGCTGCGATAATCTGCATTGATATCAATATAGCCATGTGTCAGGTCGCAGCCCCATGCCGCAGCCTCTTCACTTCCCTCTTTGATATCGGCAATGGCAGTGACCTCCGGCTGGGAAAGGATTTCTGTTGCTTTTTCTTCGCTGTAGTCCACTGCGGTTCCATTTTCTATGATCTTCAGTTTTCCCGCTGTGCTCTCAAAATACAGATCTACTTTTTCCGGATCGAATTCAGCTCCTGAATATCCCATTGCACAGAGGATCCTGCCCCAGTTGGCATCATGGCCAGCGATCGCCGCCTTTGTAAGATTTGAGCAGACGATCGATTTCGCCAGGACTTTCGCCTGTTCCTTTGTGCGCGCGCCGATGATCTTCGCCTCGAATAAAGCTGTTGCTCCTTCCCCGTCACCTGCCATTTTCTTTGCAAGTGTTTCATTTATATAATGGAGTGCCTCTTTAAACACCTCAAATTCCGGTGTGCCGAGTTTGATCTTTTCGTTTCCAGCCATGCCATTTGCCAGGACCAGCACCGTATCGTTTGTAGATGTATCGCCGTCTACGGAAATCATGTTGTAAGTATCTTCCACATCACTGCTCAGCGCTGTCTGCAGTGCTTTTTTTGAAATCTTAGCGTCCGTAGTGATAAACGAAAGCATGGTGCACATATTCGGATGAATCATTCCTGAGCCTTTTGCCATTCCGCCGATGGTCACCTTTTTCCCGCCGATCTGGAAACAGACGGCTGCTTCCTTTTTTCTCGTATCCGTAGTCATGATCGCTTTCGCAGCTTCTGTACCACTATTGAGATCGCTGTTTCTTGCAGCTGCAAGTTTTACGATTCCCGCCTTGATCCTGTCCATTGGAAGCTGCATACCAATCACACCGGTGGACCCGATCAGCACTCCTTTTTCATCAATTCCGAGTACCCTGGCTGCTTCCTGCGCTGTCTCACGGCAGTAGCGCATTCCTTCCTCGCCCGTGCAGGCATTTGCAATACCCGAATTCACCACTACCGCCTGGGATTTCACCTTGCTTTCCACTACAGCTCTGTCCCATTTTACCGGCGCAGCCTTCACCACGTTCGTGGTAAATGTTCCTGCTGTTTTGCATGGCTTTTCACTATAAATAAGCGCCATATCCGTACGTCCTTGATATTTGATCTCCGCTGCCGCGGCCGCTGCCTCAAACCCTTTGGCCGCTGTCACACCGCCTTTGATAATTTCCATTTTCATCCTGTCCTTTCCTGTACAGCACGCAGATCCCCGTCCGGAGATCTTATTGTAAGGCATAATGTTGTATGAATGCCTACTGTTCATTAAATGCCGTGATATTTTCTTCATTTAAAGTAAAATCATAATAATTCAGATCGAGCCGTTCCGTCCAGCCTATCGTATTCCAAAATGCATTTCCGATATCATTCTTTGTAAACGCGATCAAAGAAACTTTGTTGATATGCTCATCCTTAAGCGCCTTCATCGCATGGACAACCATATCCTTTCCAATTCCTCTGCGGCGGTACTGTTCATCCACACACACATGGTACAGACATCCTCTTCTTCCATCGTGTCCGCAGAGAATGCTTCCAACGATTCTTCCATCTTCCTCTGCGACCACGCTGGTGGTTGGATTCCTCTTGAGGAAACGCTCCACCCCGTCTCTAGAATCATCTATGCTGCGAATGCCAAAACCCTTTATTTTTTTCCACAGCGCATATACTTCTTCATAATCATCGATCGTCATAACTCGTATCATAATGTATTGTCTCCGTCCTGCCGCCTGTTCCTGCAGCAATTATTTTCAATTCAGGGACACCCCGTCCTTCATTTTGGGACACAGTGAACCGCAATTAGGGACACAGTGAATCGCAATTGGGGACGTAGTGAAACTGAACTTTACTACGTCCCCGATTATGGAAACATAGGTACTAAATCCAGTCCCTCGCTCTCTTCAAGCCCGAACATCAGATTCATGTTCTGCACCGCCTGCCCTGCAGCGCCTTTCACCAGGTTGTCGATGGCGCCCATCATGATGATCCGGTTCGTCCTCGGATCGATCTTGAATCCGATATCCACGTAGTTGCTTCCTTCCACCCATTTTGTTTCCGGGCAGACATCCTGGTCGAGCACACGCACGAACTTCTCTGAAGCGTAATATTTATCGTAAACAGCCTTAACGTCCTCCCAGCTTACGTCCTTTGTCAGCTTTGCATACTCAGTCGCGAGGATTCCTCTGTTCATCGGTACCAGGTGGGGAGTGAAATTCAGAACGACTTTCTCTCCTGCGGCATATCCGAGCTGTTCTTCGATCTCCGGCGTATGCCTGTGGGTCGCGACACCGTATGCCTTGATATTCTCGTTCACTTCGCAGAACAGGTTCGGAAGCTTTGCGCCGCGTCCTGCTCCGGAGGTTCCTGATTTTGCATCGATGATCAATGTGCTCATGTCAATGAGCCCCTCTTTTGCCAGCGGGTATGCCGTCAGGATCGAACAGGTCGTATAGCATCCGGGATTGGCAACCAGCCTCGCCTTTCTGACGTCCTCTCTGTTGATCTCGCAAAGGCCGTAAACCGCTTCTTCTATAAACTGAGGCGCCTTGTGCTGGATCTTATACCACTCTTCATAAACTTTCACATCCTTGAGACGAAAATCCGCGCTCAGATCAATGATCTTCGTCTTTGAGAGGATTTCTTCATTTACAAGAGAAGCACACAGTCCCTGAGGTGTCGCCGTAAAGATAACATCAACCTGGGAGGCCAGCTCTTCCATGTTGTCATCCATGCATACCGCGTCCACGATCTGAAACATATTCTGGTACACTTCTGCATATTTTCTATCGATATAACTTCTCGACCCATACCATTTTATCTCTGCATCTTTATGCCCTGTCAATATCCGGACGAGCTCGCCGCCTGCATAGCCGGTAGCCCCGATAATTCCAGCTTTTATCATCTATCTTCCATTCCTTTCCAAATATATGTAAGCATTACATCTGATAATCATATACCACATCCTATGAGAAGTAAAGACTTTATCATAAATATTGCTTGCATAATAATACAACTTTTATGTATATTATGCAATAAAAATTTATATTTTTTCGCAAAAGGTTTGGAAACGGTCAGGCCGAAGGCACTCTCTGCGCCGCAGCAAAGCCGTACCCTCTGCTGATAGATAAGGACAGTAAAACAGATAAGGACTCCTGAAGGGCAGAGAGAAATCGCCCCTTGAATTCCAGTATTTTCAGGTGTATACTTCTATTAAATATTTATTAATTAAGGAGTTAATAAAATGAGCGATGAATTGAGAGAACAGTTTTTTACATCCATCCTCCATTTCCGGAAGCTGGAGTCCGCCCTTGCCAGTGAATGTGAAATGCAGATGAACGAGATGGTGATCCTTCACACGATTGCCGGGACCTGCTGCCGGGAATGTCCGTGCATGAATCTCGACGTCCCGAAGATCCAGAAAAAACTGCACATCTCCAAACCCGCTGTCTCCTACATACTGAATGCGCTTGAGAAAAAGAATTATATCACCCGCGAGATCGATTCAAAAGACCGCAGAAAGGTTTCCATAAGCGCCACCCCCGAGGGAAGGGAGGCGGCCGAGAGATCCATGGCACATTACAATGAAATCTGGTCAGAGATCCTTGCGCAGTTTGGAGAGGATAATATGCGTCAGCTCATCGAACTGCTCCACTGCCTTGATGAGCTCTATGATTCAGCACAAAAAAAACTGTCCACAGAAAATTGATCCTGAACCGCTTCCCCTACAGGACTTTTCTATCTCATCCTTGTCCCCTATGGGAAGCGTCCGGTCATTCTGTGGACAGCTTATTCATTTTCTATTTTTCAATTTCCGGGCTGACTATTTCAGCCCGGTATCAGACTTTCCCGGCCGGCTATTTCTATTTCTTTCAGACATGACCAGGGTTCCAGCCACATCATCCTGCCGGATCACGCCAGTGACGGTTCTTCTTTCCTCTCCTCCTTCCTCCTGACTTTCACCTGAACCTTTTCCTCGCTGCCGGTCACGATCAGCTCATCCTGGTCCGACGGACTCTCCGCGAGGATCTCATCCGCGACGGCGTTCTGCAGCATGGACTGAATCGTTCTCTTAAGCGGTCTGGCGCCAAATGCCGGATCATAGCCTTTCTCTGCCATAAGCTCTACCGCACTGTCCTCCACGTTCAGCCGGATTCCCTGCTTCCGCATTCTGGCCGTCAGTTTTTCGACCTGAAGATATGCGATCCTGCGCACATCTTCCTGCTTCAGCGGATGGAATACAATGACCTCATCCAAGCGGTTGATAAACTCCGGACGGAAGGTCATTTTTACAGCTTCCATCACACGGTTCTTTATATTCTGTTCCCGGCGTTCTTCCTCACTCTCTTCATTTCTTGCAAATCCGAGGGAGCTTTTTCCGGTGATCTCCCGCGCTCCGATGTTGGATGTCATAACGATGATGGTATTTTTAAAGCTCACTGTCCGTCCCTGGGCGTCTGTGAGATGTCCGTCATCCAGGATCTGAAGGAGTGTATTCCATACATCCGGATGCGCTTTCTCGATCTCATCAAAGAGGATAATGCTGTATGGTTTTCTCCTCACCATCTCCGTGAGCTGTCCGCCCTCGTCATAGCCTACATATCCCGGTGGGGATCCGATCAGCTTGGAGACGGTATACTGCTCCATATATTCAGACATATCAAGACGGATCATGGCATTCTCGTCGTTGAACATCACATATGCCATCGCTCTGCAGAGTTCCGTCTTTCCCACTCCCGTAGGGCCGAGGAACAGGAAGGAGCCGATGGGCCGGTCCGGATCCGCAACGCCGGTACGTCCTCTCCGGATCGCCCTTGCCACTGCTGACACTGCGTCATCCTGGCCGATCACACGCCTGTGCAGTTCTTCCTCCAGAGTGCGCAGCCGTTTATTCTCATCCTCCGTGAGCATGGTAACCGGAATTTTTGTCCATGCAGAGACTACTTCCGCAATATCTTCCGCATTTACAGCGCTGCACTGTTCTTTCTTCCACTTCTCCTGCTCCTCGGCAAGTTCTGTCTTCAGCTCATTCTGCCTGTCCCGTAAGACAGCTGCCTTCTCATACTCCTGAGTATCTGCCGCCTTCTTCTTTTCTTTCTCGATCTCCTGGATCTCATTCTCCATTCGAAGAAGATAAGGCGGCGTGCTCATACCTCTCGTCTTGATCCTGGAGGCCGCTTCATCCATCAGATCCACTGCCTTATCCGGAAGAAAACGGTCCTGAATATACCGGTCGGACAGTTCTACTGCCGCCCTTACCGCCTCATCCGTGATCGTAAGTCCATGGAACTCTTCATATCTTCCCTTAAGTCCCATCAGAATGCTGACTGCATCCTCCCTGTCAGGTTCTTCCACTGTCACGGGCTGGAATCTCCGTTCAAATGCCGCATCCTTCTCAATGTATCTCCGATACTCCTTGAGCGTTGTCGCTCCGATCACCTGCAGACCTCCTCTTGCAAGGACAGGCTTCAGAATATTGGCGGCATCCATTGTCTCACTCGCACCTGCTCCGGCGCCCATGATCATATGAAGCTCATCGATAAACAGGATCACATCCCCTTCCTTCTCTGCCTCTTCCAGGAAATCCTTCATCCTTTCCTCAAAGTCACCGCGGAATCTTGCTCCTGAAAGCATTCCTACCAGGTCGAGAGAAACGATCCTTCTGTTTTTCAGGCTGGCGGGAACTCGGCCTTCAGCGATCCTCTGTGCCAGGCCTTCCACAACCGCAGTCTTTCCCACTCCCGGCTCACCAGTCAGCACCGGATTATTCTTGGTCCTCCTGGAAAGGATCTGGATCAGCCGTTCGATCACATCTTCCCGTCCGATCATCGGATCATAAACTCCTTCCCGCGCCTTCTCAGTCACATCTGTACCGAACTTTTCCAGTACCTTTTCCTCTTCTTCCTCCTCGTCCTGCGCCTCTGCCGATTCCGGAAGCACCGGGGCAGCCCCGCTGCCCAGATCACGGCGGATCTCTTCCGGATCAGCCTTCAGAGACAGGAGCAGCTGAGATGCTGCACAGTCCCCGGAATCCAGGATTCCCCTGAGCAGATCCTCAGGCTCCAGGTTCTCATGTCCCTGAGCCTTGGAACGGCTTTCCGCAAGGTGAAGGACTTCCTCCACCTCCCGGGAAACCTGGATCCCGTGATAATCTCCTCCGGCACTGGCGTCAAAATCATATTGGCGCAGATACTCTTCGATCAGTTCCCTGCTCAGTCCGTTTCTCCTAAGCGCGCGTCCTGCCGCGCCCTGATCCTGGGAGAGCGCCCAGAGCAGATGCTCACTGCCGATAAAGCTGTGCCCCATATAGGAGACAAAGCGGAGCGCCGACTGATAAACTTTCATCATTCGTTTTCCAAACAGATTCAGATTAATTTCCATGGGTGCATACCTCCTTCTCTATTGTTGCGATATCATCCCTGATCTTTGCCGCCTCCTCGTAGTTTTCCCTCTCTGCCGCCTCTGCAAGGCGCACCCGGAGGGCGGCCAGCTTTCTCCTTTTCACCAGCCCGTCAACCGCAGTCTCCGGAAACGCACGGTCTCCGAGTCTCCGCGGTTCTCTCTTGCCCGGCCACCACCCGGTATACTTTTTAAAAGCCTCCGCCTGCCCGGATGATACTGCTCTCTGCCACATCTTCTGCAGGCATTCATTACAAACTGGAATCTGATAGACAGTTCCCATCCAGTTTATATAAAACACTCTGTCCGTTTTATCTTTGTTACAGAACTGACACGTCATGATCAATCACCTCTCATATACTATAATATCGCCGGACACAGCCCGACGTTATTCAAAAGCTTAATAGTTAAGTTTTTAATAATATAGAACAAAATTGTTCAAATGTCAATATTTTGAGGATTTTTCACATCACTTTCACAAAATATTGAAAAAAGCGGTATGCCGAAACATCCTGCCTCCTGCAGTGTTCCGGCATACCGCCGTCTTTTCTCACTTTATTCTTTTTCAGTTACAGGAAACCAGTTCCACGGTTACCGCTCCGCTGCTTTTTCCCTGACAAATCGCAGAGGCATCCTGCCGTTGCTTCTATTTTCTGATCTGACCGTTTCCGAAAATGATATATTTCGTCGTGGTCAGAGCCTCAAGCCCCATCGGACCTCTGGCATGGAGCTTCTGTGTGCTGATTCCGATCTCCGCGCCGAATCCGAACTCGAATCCGTCGGTAAATCTTGTTGATGCGTTCACATACACTGCTGCCGCATCGATCTCATCCTGGAACTTCAGGGCATTATTATAGTCCCTCGTAATGATCGACTCAGAGTGTCCTGTATTATATTTATTGATATGGGCGATCGCCTCATCGATCGAGTCTACGATCTTCACGGAGATGATGGCATCCAGATATTCTGTTCCCCAGTCTTCCTCCGTCGCAGGAACGATCTCCGTACTGATGGCGCGGGCGCGCTCATCACCCCGGATTTCTACGTTATGTGCTTTCAGCTTGGTCACGATGCGCGGAAGAGCCTCAGGAGCCGCCTCCGAATGGATGACAAGAGACTCGCACGCATTGCACACACCCATGCGCTGCGTCTTGGCATTCTCAACGATATCCGCCGCCATCGCCACATCGGCGGATGCGTCCACATAGACGTGACAGTTTCCTGTTCCGGTCTCGATCACAGGCACTGTACTGTTCTGGACCACATTTGCGATCAGCCCCGCTCCTCCTCTGGGGATCAGGACATCGATCAGCCCGTGCATTTTCATCATCTCATTGACAACCTCCCGGCTCGTATCCTCCACCAGAAGGATCAGATCCTGGGAAAGCTTCTCTTTCCTGAGGCCCGCTTTCACTGCGCGCACGATCGCCTGATTAGAATGGATCGCATCGCTGCCGCCTCGCAGGATCGACGCATTTCCCGTCTTAAAGCAGAGTCCGAAGGCATCGGCGGTGACGTTCGGACGTGATTCGTAGATAATGCCTACCACGCCCAGAGGAACTCTCTTCTTGCCGATCCGAAGGCCATTGGGACGTGTCTTCATATAAAGTACCTCACCGATCGGGTCATCCAGAGCGGCAATCTGCCTGAGTCCCTCCGCCATATCCGCGATCCTCTTCTCCGAAAGTGCAAGCCGGTCGATCAGAGACTGCTTCGTCCCCTTCGTCTGTGCGGCCTCCACATCCTTTCTGTTTTCCTCAAGGATCATCTCCTGCTGTGCAAGCAGCTCGTCAGCGACTGCGAGCAGGCCTCTGTTCTTCGCCTCAGTCCCAAGCTTCGCTGCATCCGTTGAAGCATTCTTTGCAAGTCTTGCAAGCATTTCCATATAACTTTCCATGTTGTGAACTCCTTTCCCGATCCGTCATATTTTTATTTTCCTGATATTCTCACAGGATATTAGCCTCTGCCTTATCTTGCTGTACTGTTTCCGGATTCGCTGTCACCTATTATATCATTATTTTGTGAAATCTTCATTATCAGATGACTCATCTTACATATACAATATAATCATCTTTCCGCGGCTTTGCCGCCGGCGCCTCTCCATCCGGATATCCCAGGATACAGTGTCCCACGCCTATATAATCTCCTTCGATCCCCCATTTATGCAGAAGCTCTGCAGAACTCTCCCAGCGGGTCATCCGTCTTGCGCGTCTGCAGGAACTGCTCCCGCAGGCTGCTGTCATGAAGCGCCTTATTCTGGATCTCATCCAGCATCTCTACCGTATTCTTCATCACACTGCCCCTTTCAACCGAATCCTCTTTTCAAGTCACACAATGTCAATCTGACAGGATTTCATCGCCTCCAGCGCCCTCTCGTGGCTCTCCGGTGTCACTCCGGCGCAGCAGGAGGCATCCACACGGATCTCAGCCTCCGGGAGATTTGCCTTCAGAAGAAGCGCATTAGAGATCACGCAGATATCTGTACAAACGCCGATGAGGGTAATCTCCTCCACACCCGCCTCATCATCCAGCTCCTTCACATACGATCCGAGCTCCACGCTCCCGAACGTCGGCTTGTCGATCCTGACAGCCGCTTTTTCATCCAGCAGCGCATCGATCTCTCTGCGGATCTTCCATCCTTCTGTACCTTTCACGCAATGGATCACCGGAAGATGTCTTCCTTCCTCTGTATTCAGGTAATCCTCCGAGTGGGTGTCTCTCGTCGCGATGACCCTTCCTTCAAAGCTGCGGATTCTCTCCATAACCGCCGGTACGACCGCCTCCGCTTCCGCCGTCCCGAGAGATCCGTCGATAAAATCATTCTGCATATCAACAACTACCAGAACCTTCATTTTCTTCCTCCCTTCAGGTCATAGTAAAATATGTACTGCTGCATTACTCCCGCACATCCTCGATACTGTTCGAACGGGAATCCGTCTCGGTAATGTTCATCCAGCACCTTCTGTATATGCGTGTCGACAGGGAAAGCATCCATCTGATGCAGTGCAAAAAGACAGATGCAGTCCGCGACCTTCCTTCCGATCCCGGGAAGTTTCATAAGCTCTTCCCGTGCCCTGCCATATTCCATCTCCGGCAGCTCTGCAAGAGAAATGTCTCCGGCTGCGATCATCCGGGCACTTCCGCAGATATATCTGCTCCGATAACCGAGCTTCAGCTCCCGAAGTTCTTCCTCCGCAGCAGATGCGAGGGCATTTACATCCGGGAATGCATAATATGCCGTTCCGTCCGGCTTCCGGCACTCCCGGCCGTACCGCTCGCTCAGGGCCCGGATCAGCCCTTTGATCCGGCGGATATTATTCTGCTGGGACAGAATGAACGTGATGATCATCTCCCATGTATCCTGCTTCAAAATACGAATTCCGCTCCCGAACTCTGCCGCTTCAGCGAGATACTGATCTTCTCTGCTGATCTGTTTCAGATAGCTGTCATAATCTGTCCCCAGATCAAAATAATCCTGCCAGAAATCCTTATATTCCTCTTCCGAACAGGAAAGGACTGTCTTCTTCTTTCCAGCCTCTATCCCCAGCCAGCGGTCCCCGGCGACCAGCTCATAAGTATTCCCGCCCGCCTGATCGAGTCGGAAACACTGCCCTGATTCGCAGATCTGAGGAATCGAAAACCGGCAGTTCTCTATTGTAACCATAAGCTGCTCCTGTCATCTGTATTCAGCTCCGGTCTGCAGCATCTTCCTGCTTTCCGGAGATACGACTCATTATAACACTTTTTCAGCTTCACCTACAAGCCTGCTCAGTCTCTTCGAAGGTCACCCCTCCAGCGTCTGCTGAATGATGCTCCGCATGATCTCTTCCGTCATCTGTCCGGGCACATACCCATAGATAAAGCCTTCCTTATCGATCATAAAAGTCGTCGGGAATGCAGTAATGCCGTACCAGTTGAACATATCATACCCCGTATCCATCAGGACAGGATAAGTATACCCGTTCTCTTCCAGGAACTGTGCGATCTCCTCCGCACTTCCTTCCTGTCCCATTCCAGGTGCCGCGGCGCCGAGGATAACGACCTCTGCCGCATCTCCCTGCGCGGAATACTCCTCATAAAGCTTCTGGATATCCGGCAGTTCCGCCCTGCACGGGCCGCACCATGTCGCCCAGAAATTAAGAAATACAACCTTCCCCCTGTATTCTGAGAGAGTATGTGTGTTTCCATACTGGTCTGTCAGTTCAAAGTCATATGCTGCCGTTTTCCTGTCTGTGCTCCCGCTGTCCTCTTTCCCTTCAGACGGCTGAGCGGCATCTGCATTCCCGGCTGTGCTGCCATCCTGCCCCTTATCTGAATCCGTTTTCGAACCTTCATCCGAATCCGTATTCTGCCCGCGGTCCGGATCTCCGGGCGCACCTTCTTCTGTATCTGTCTGAGCAGGAGCATTTTCCTGTACTGACGACAGGTATCCCGTAATATTGTTCATCGTACCGGTGAACATGAGAATCCCCATAAATACCATGAGGACGCCGCCCGCTTTGACAGTATACCTGACCGCGGTCCTGTGTCTTCTGAAGAATCCCAGAAGTTTTGCCGTGAAGATCCCCGCTGCCAGAAAAGGCAGGATAAATCCCAGAGTATATACGCCGATCAGCAGAAATCCCTTTGCGCTCGTCTGCGCGCTCCCGGCCATCAGAAGAACGCTGGCAAGAGCCGGTCCCACGCACGGTGTCCATGCGAAACTGAACGTAAATCCCATGATCAGTGCAGTCACCGGGGACATTGTCATCCGCTCGAGATGCAGCGGGATCCTGTGTTCCTCGCTGAGCAGGCGTGTCCTGCCGAAGAGTCCGAGCTGATACAGTCCGAAAAGGATCACGATGATCCCGCCGATCCGCGCGATCAGATCCCTCTGTTCTTTCAAAAATGTACCCGCCGCCGAAGCTCCAAGCCCGAGAATAAAGAACGCGGCACTGATGCCCAGAGCAAAAAACAGAACGCGGAGAAACAGACGGACTCCTCCGCCTTTCTTCGCGTCATTTTCTGCAGTATCGCTGCCGGATGCACTCTCCGCGCCCAGCCCTCCGGAAAGATATCCCAGGTATAAGGGCACCAACGGAAGGACGCATGGAGAGAAAAAGCTCAGTATCCCCTGCAGGAATACTGTCAAAGTCGAAATCCCGGTTTCAATCGTAAATCCCATATCAATAAATGTCTCCTGTCGATTTTGAGCCAGTATATCATACTTTTCCGAAACAGAACAGCCGGAATTTTAAAAAGGCTGCAGACAGGCCATCACGATCACACTCTTTCCAGCAGCCAGCGTATCCCCGCCGCCGTACGTTTTTCCGCATCCTGATAGTGGTTCCCGGGATTCATCTGAAGGATCGTATCGATCCCTTTCTCGCTGTAATACTTTTCCATCTTCTCTGTATTCTCCTGCACGGTTTTCATAAGAGGACTGCGTGTTTTCGCCTCTCTGCTTCCCAGCGAAAAATACAGATGATCCGGTATCCGTTTCATGGTATGCGAGGAAATATATTCTGTGATCCCGGGGTACCACAGGGAACCGGACATGCTGGCGGCTCTCGAAAAAAGGTCTGTCTGATACAGAGAATACAGGGAAAAGAGTCCTGCAAGGGAGTATCCTGCTATACTGCGCCACAGCACGGTTCCCCTGATTTCTTTTTCCGCCTCCGGTATGATCCTGCCAATTAAAAAATTCAGATAATCGTCTGCTCCTCCCGTACACGGTTCTGCATTCTTGAAAACCGGAGGGATCTTCCAAGGCGACATATCATGGTTCCACTTCAGGCCGCTGACAGATACGAGCGTAAACGGCGGACAGCCTTCATCCCTGAGAATGCGCAGCACCTGCTCCCCTTCTCCATCGAAAGTATTGAGATAGATCACCGGACGGTCCGGTTCATCGCACGGATAGACGGAGATCTGTTTTTCTTTTATCTTAAACTGAGTCATATTTGTCTTCCCGCCTCCCTTATAACAGTTTCTATAATAATGATTATAGAACACCGGAGTCAGAAATCAAATGCTTTTCGCCCTGTCAAAGATCACTCGGTGTATCCCTTTCTACTTCCAGATTCCCCGTTTCTTTCGGATCGTATAGTACATGCTGTTCTCCATCGCCAGTACTTTCTCCATCGGAACACTCTTGAATACCGGCATTTTCATCTTATATTTGATCCAGAAGAAGGAATACACTGCCAGGATCAGGAAAGTGATCCCGGTCACCAGCCAGATCATGTTCCTCTCCGCCGGATCGGTTGAAATATTCAGGATCATATATGCCGTCCCGGCAATACCGATCAGCGGGAACAGTGGTCCGCATGGCACTTTGAAAGACCGCGGCGCCTTCGGCAGGCGTCTTCTCAAGATCAGCACGTCAATATGGGCTAAGATATAGGATATCATCCAGAACACTGATCCGACCAGTATGAGGAATGAAATCGCGTCTGCCGATCCGTCGCTGAGCGCGGCGAACACAAAGATAAATACACTGACAAAGATCACACCGAAGTACGGAACATTATGTCGGTTTGTCTTTGCAAATATTCTTGGCATCATATTCATCTTCGCCATTCCCTGGCAGATCCCGGACAGTCCGTTGACTGTAGAATTCTGCGTACTCACTACGGCCAGCGCTGAAACCAGGGTCATCCAGATCCGCCCTGCCGATCCCAGGAGATTTTCCCCGTAAAGGAGATGAGGAGCTGCTGAATCCGCAAGTTCTCCCCAAGGCGTATAGTTATGAAATCCCAGCACCATGACCGACTGCACCACGCAGATCAGACCCAGTCCGATCATCATTCCCAGAGGAACATTTCTTTTGGCATTTCTGACGTTTTTCGACACAGGGATCACGTACTCCGCTCCGATAAACAGCCAGAAGGCCACTGCGATCATTGAGACAACTCCTTTAAAATCGGAGGCCATATTATAGGGCTGCACTACTTCCTGTCCGGTTCCAAGGCCGAGCATGCCGATGATTCCGAGGACTAACATGGATCCTACCAGCAGAAAGGCTACAACATCCTGAATTTTTGCAAACATATCCACACCATAAAGGTTTGCGATCATGACGATCACTGTCATGATCAGTGTGTAGGCAAGGCTCGGGATGGGAAGTTTGATCGTCGTTGCCATTGCATAGGAAAAAATGGAGGCTTCTACGCCGCAGGACATTATATTGCAGATAAGATATCCTCCCACCATGGAGATCAGCGTAGGAAATGGTCCCATAGACGTCAGTGTATACTGCGCCAGGCCCCCTGTCGTATTCGGCATCAGAGCGTTCAGCTCAGACAGGGAAGCCACTGTGGTCATATTCAAAAGACATGCGATCACCATCGCTCCGATAAAAGTGACTCCGATGGCTCCTGCGCCCTGGCCGAGGGACACAAGACAGCTTGTTGCTATGACCAGTCCTACCGATATAGAGATCACGCTCCGAAGTCCAAGTGTTTTTTCTTTCTCATTCATGAGCTCTCATCCTTTCTTTCCGCAAATAAAATAGAAACGCCGGCATATCAGGCCCACCCCGTTGTGAGATCTGATATGCCAGCCTTATGTGACTCTGCATTTTAAAGAGCATCTATTCCTTCGTCCCCGGTGCGGACCCGGATCACGTTCGTAATATCGTAAATAAAGATCTTGCCGTCGCCGATATGGCCGGTATAAAGTTCCTGTTTGATAAGTTCTACGATCTCCGGTACCTTCTCCTTTTCCACTACGATCGCGATCTGCTGTTTCGGAAGGAGCTCCATCTCATAGTTTTCATCAACCTCGTACTCTTTCGTCCCCTTCTCGATCCCGCAGCCGAGTACCTGCGTCACTGTCATTCCTCTTACTCCCGCCCTGCTCAGGGCAGCCTTTTCCGATAAATCCCAGATAGTCTGCAGCGGCAATTCCGGCGATCCTTCCTTCGATCATGGCCGAGCTTGCCTCCTCGATGCCGGATACATCCCCCGCCACGAAGATTCCCGGTACAGAAGTCTGGCCATATTCGTCCACAATCGGCACCTGTCCGCCTTTTCTCGGGTTATCCTCCATCCGGCACCCTGCCATCTTGAGCAGCTGAGACATCGGAGAAAGCCCGACGGCAAGACAGATCGTATCCACATCAAAATGTTTTTCCGTTCCCGGGATAAACTGAAAGCGCTCATCCACTTCCGCGATCGTCACACCGGTCACATGATCTGTTCCGTCTGCCTTTACGATCGTATGAGACAGGTAGAATGGAATTCCCATTCTTGCCAGCTTGGCAGCATGCACGCCGTATCCTCCGATCCGCGGCGCGGCATCCACAAGAGCCTCCACATGACATCCGCACTGTGCCAGCTGGAAGCTGACCACAAGTCCCACGTTTCCGGTTCCGAGCATCAGGATCCTGTCGCCGGGCTTCACTCCGTGAAGATTCATCAAGGTCTGAGCCGCTCCTGCACCGATCACCCCCGGCATCGTCCAGCCTTCGAATGTAACCATATTTTCAGACGCCCCTGTCGCAATAATGATCGAATCTCCCTTATAATGAAAGATCTCATCCTGCTTTTTTACAACGATCTCTTTATTCTGATACAGACCGATCACCGTGGAGCTCAGCTCAGTCCTGACTCCTGCCTCAGCCGCCTCCTGCAGGAGTTCCTGTCCGATCACGATCCCCCTGGTCTTTGCCCTGTGTTCCTTTGACCCGAAAAACTTATGGATCTGTTTGAACAGCTGTCCTCCAGGTTTCTCATTCTCATCAAACACGATCACTTTCATTCCCCGTTTTGCCGCTTCAACCGCTGCCGACAGACCTGACGGTCCTGCTCCGACAACGATAAGATCATATCTCTCCATCTCATCCGTCCCCTTTCTCTGATTTACTGCTCTGCCGTATCCGCATGTCAATAAGTCTGTTCTGCAGATACTCCATACTGGGTCTGTACTTTCATTCCTTCTCTCAGAGGAGTCACACAGGTTCTGACATTCGGCACTCCGTCCACTACCATAACACAGTCCGTGCATCTTCCGATGGCACAGAAGATGCCTCTCGGCTCATGCCTTTTCTTTGTATAGCGATGGACCATGACGCCTGCCGCCTTCAATGCCGCGGCGATCGGCTCGCCTTCATACCCCTGCAGTTTTTTCCCATCGTATGTAAAACTTACGAGCTTTCCTTTCTCTATCTCTCCAAGGATCGGATGCTCTAAAATACGTGTGCCCATACCTGATACCTTCTTTCTCTGATTTCTCTCCAGGGACTCTGTCAGAATATAAAAAAGGGTGTCTGCTGGCAGTTTGCAGACACCCTTGGCTGACTTAATAATTTGTCTCTGTTGATTTATCTGGTATGATATTCTCTTTTTCCGAAAATGTATTGTAAAAAACGATACTAATCGTTTTTCTCCCCTCTGTCAGTCTGTCCATGGGCGGCGCTTCACTGTTCAGGCACGGATCTGTCAGCCGTTCCGGACTGAATTTCCAGCAATTCGCCCGCAGGCTTGCCTTGAAATCCGGATTCCTGTAAAATACAGTTATGTGCATTTTCAGTGTATCTCCACGTCCTGTAAATGCAGATCCATGCATCCCCGGACATGATGAAAGGAGCCTGCTTATGATTGAAATCCATTTATTTGAACAGCTTGCAGCTTTCGCCTCCTGCGGCACCCTGTCTGCCGCAGCGGAACAGCTCCATATATCCCAGCCGGCCTTAAGCCGCTCCATGAAGCGTCTGGAAGACGAACTGGGTGTAAAACTCTTTGACCGGCAGAAGAGCCGGCTCACTCTCAATGAAAACGGCGAGCTTACAGTAAGGTACGCCCGGAACCTGCTCATGCAGGAGAGGACCATGATCGAACAGATCCGGGAATTTGACCGGAAGAAGCGAACCATCTCCGTAGGATCCTGCACCCCGGTCCTGATCCCTGATTTTGTCTCCCTTCTCTCCAGCCTTTATGAGGGAATGACCATCTCCACGGAAGTGACCGGAGACCCGCATCTGGAGGAGCAGATCAGGGAAAATAAATATCAGATCGCCATCCTGCACGAGGAACCGGATACAGATGACTTCTATTCACTGCCCATTGAGAGCGAGCACCTCTACGTCTCACTGCCGCCGGTCCATCCGCTGGCTGACGCTGCCGGACTGTACTTAAAGGATCTGGACGGCCAGACCTTTCTGCTCTACTCCCAGATCGGATTCTGGGACGGACTGTGCCGCCGTAAGATGCCGTCCTCCCGTTTTCTCCTGCAGCAGGAAATGGACGTCCTGGGAGAACTTGTGGAGAACTCCGCATTCCCCGCGTTCACCACAGATTACGTCATGAAGCGCTCCCGGCAGGAAACTGACCGCGTGATCATCCCGATTCTGGATGAAGAGGCAAATGTCACATATTACTGCACATGCCTGAAATCTGAAAAAGCAAGATTTATGCCCGTGTTCCGTCATTTTCGCTGACTGTCTCCCCGGATCAGTTCTGGTGTGCTCACTGCAAAAGCGGACATCATAATCTTCTGCTCTGTCCTGCATCCAAAAAAAGAGCCGGAGGAAGACTTTTTCGTCGCCATCCTCCGGCGGTCATATCAATGATCATTCAGCATATTATCTGCCGCAATTTTAATCCATCTGTTTACTCATGTATTTTCATGCCGTGAAGCATCTTTACAAACGAAGGATCATCATGATCTACGATCTCGCTGTGACCAAGATCCAGCTTTGCGATCTCCGCCATATCATCTGCACTGAGCTCGAAATCCCAGATGTCCATGTTCTGCTCTATACGGTCTTTGTGCACAGACTTCGGAATAACGACTACATTTCTCTGGACATTCCATCTCAGAGCGACCTGTGCAGCGCTCTTTCCATATTTCTCACCGATCTTTGTCAGCACCGGGTGGGTAAAGATGCCATGACTGCCCTCTGCGAACGGTCCCCACGCTTCCGGAACAACTCCGTACTCCTTCATAAGCGCAAGTGCATTCTCCTGCTGAAAGAACGGATGAAGTTCAACCTGGTTTACTGCCGGCTTTACTTCCACAGTCTCACAGAAGTCTGCAAGACGTGCCGGATAGAAGTTGCATACGCCGATGGCACGGAGCTTTCCTTCCTTATAAGCCTCCTCCATCGCGCGGTATGCTCCGATGTAATCTCCCATCGGCTGATGGATCAGATACAGATCCAGATAGTCCAGCCCAAGATTGTCAAGAGATCTCCTGATCGCTTTCCCAGCTTCCTCATAGCCTGCATCCTGTATCCAGAGCTTTGTAGTGATGAACAGCTCCCCGCGGGGAACACCGCACTTCTTCACTGCCTCGCCGACTGCTTTTTCATTCATATATGCTGCCGCTGTATCGATCAGACGATATCCGCTCGCTATGGCATCCAGAACGGCCTGCTCGCACTGCGCCGGGTCCGGCACCTGGAATACTCCGAATCCTTCCATAGGCATTTTTAATCCGTTATTTAATGTTACATATTCCATGCTTGATTCCTCCTTGAATATCCGTTGAGACATCTTTCTCTTTACATCTTATATTGTAGATTGCTCCTTCCGAAAAGTACAATGCCGATTCGGCAGAACACTATAACGTAAACGCATACTATATTGGAAAAAGAGGACTTCTGCCGCGATATATGCGGTCAGTTTTCCTGTATGATTTTCATTGTAATCCTGTTCCACGCATAGTATAATCTGAGTCGTACCGCATACAGAGAAATGGAGGATAAAAATGCAATATATACTATTATGCACTGCGATCATACTTGAAATCATCGCAACTACATTGTTAAAGACTTCCGAGGGCTTCACGAAACTGCTGCCGGCATTCGGCTGCATCGTCTTATACATCTGCTGCTTCTATGCATTCTCAAAAGCGCTCCTGCGCATCGACCTGGGCGTGGCGTACGCTACGTGGTGCGCCGGAGGCATCGTGGCGACAACGATCATATCCGCCCTTGTATTCGGCCAGAAGCTCAACACGATCGGAGTCATCGCGATCGTCCTGATCATCGCCGGCTGCGTGATCCTGAATCTCTTCGGCACATCGGGAAACTGACACTACATCTCTTCATTATTAAGCAAAAATCTATGATTTCCCGCAGCAAAAAAGAGACCCGGACACGGTCTCTTTTCTGCTGTGCAGTATCCTGACGGATCTGCAGTAAACTCTTTATTTTGCTTTTCCTATCTTCTTCAGCGTTTTCTTAAACTGCACCGCAAACAAAACAGCCGTGAATGTCACTGCCAGAAAGTCTGCGATCGGTTCCGCCATATATACAGCGATCGTCTGGTCGGAACGGATAATATGGGGCATGATATAGATCAGCGGGATCAGCAGGATAAACTTTCTCATGACAGCGACTATGATAGATTCTGCCGCTTTTCCCAGCGCGTTAAAGGTCATCTGGCACGCCATCTGTATGCCAAAGAGGAACATAGAGCCCATATAAATCCTCAGCGCTGTCTTCGTGTATTCCATCAGCCGGGGATCAGATGTAAACATCGCTGCAAATCCTCCCGGCAGCAGCATGACAAGCAGCCACAGGAGCACGGAATAACACAGGCTGACTTTGAGCAGAAGCTTGAATGCCGCCCGCACTCTTCCGGAATCTCCGGCGCCGTAGCAGTAGCTGATGATCGGCTGTGCTCCCTGTCCCAGTCCCTGTAGAGGAAGCATCGCGAACTGCATGACACTTGTCAGGATCGTCATGGCTCCGACTGCAATGTCTCCGCCGTAATTCTGAAGAGAACTGTTAAAACATACGGAGATCACACTCTCGCTGGCCTGCATGATAAACGTAGCGACTCCAAGCGCCAGACAGGGAAGTATGATTTGGGGTGTGAATCCGAGATTCTTTCTCTTGATCTTCAGGAACGTCTTTTTCCCGCACAGGAAGCTGACCACCCAGATGCAGGAAAGCGCCTGTGATATGATTGTTGCGAGAGCTGCTCCCCGCACATCCATGTCGAATCCAAAAATGAAGATCGGATCCAGGATGATATTTGCAACCGCGCCGATCAGGACGGAAAGCATTCCCGTCTTTGCAAATCCCTGCGCTGTGATAAAAGCGTTCATGCCGAGCGTGATCTCTACAAAGATCGTTCCCAGGGCATAAATGTTCATGTAGCTGACGCCGTACTCGATCGTGTTCTCACTGGCTCCGAATGCCATAAGGAAATCCCTGTTCCAGATCAGCAGCGCGGCTGTAAGAATGATTGAGATAATGATCTGGAGCATGAAACAGTTTCCAAGCGTCTTCTCCGCTGATTCCTTATCCTTTTTTCCCATGAAGATCGACGCTCTCGGCGCGCCGCCGTACCCCACCAGAGCCGCAAAAGCGGAAACGATCATGATCAGCGGCATACAGACTCCCACACCTGTCAGAGCGGTCGCTCCGATATCCGGAATATGCCCGATATAGATCCTGTCGACGATATTATAAAGCATGTTGATCAGCTGAGCCGCCACTGTCGGCAGTGCCAGCTTGAGGAGCAGCTTTCCCAGCGGTTCTGTCCGAAGGAATTCTTTATCCTCACTTCCACCTGCGGCTGTCTGTGCTTCTTTTCGGTCCTGTTGTCTCTGGTCCTGTTCTTTCTGTCTCATGACCATTCCCTTCCTTCCATTGCTTTTTTCGTATTATCAAACAGCTTTTTTAAAAACCGGTCCTGTGTCTCCAGTTCTTCCTTCGTAAAGCCGTCCAAAACTGTTTCCAGAAATTCATCCCGCACTTCATTGACCGTCTCCGTCACCGGCCCTGCCTGGGGCTTCAGCCTCAGATGGATCTTTCTCCTGTCCTCTGTATCGGGGATCCGTTCCAGAAGGGACTTCTGTATGAGAGATTCTACACCTTTCGATACAGCTCCTTTGGAGAGCAGCCGCAGCTCAACAATATCAGCCGCCGTATCTTTCCCGGGATTGTTCTGCAGGAAGCTGATGATATCAGCCTCTATCATCGTAAGATCATGTTCCATACATACTTTTTTCAATAACTTATCATACAGGCGGAACAGACTCCGCATTCCGATAAATATTTCTGTAGTCCTCTTCATCTCGCCGTCCTCTTTTTAGTTTCACTGTAAACAGTTTCTTTATAAACCTTTTTCCAATAAAACATTATAGCTCAGCATTTCGCTTTGTCAATAGACGTCAAGTTAAAAAAGCCCGCCGCATGTAATGCGGCAGACTCTTCTCTCTGCGCCTGCCGGGCAGAGCCTTTCATACTCTCCGCTCCTCGGCAGCCGCTCTTTTTTATTCTTAACTTATGATGCAAAATTACCTGTATACAGCTGATAATACTTGCCTTTCGCAGCGATCAGCTCATCGTGGGTTCCTCTCTCGATGATACGTCCCTGCTCCATAACCATGATACAGTCAGAGTTCTTGACTGTAGACAGACGGTGGGCGATAACAAATGTAGTACGTCCCTTCATCAGTGCGTCCATGCCTGCCTGAACCAGTTTCTCGGTACGCGTATCAATGGAGGACGTCGCCTCGTCGAGGATCAGCGCCGGCGGATCTGCAACTGCCGCACGGGCAATGGCAAGAAGCTGTCTCTGGCCCTGACTTAAGTTTGCTCCGTCTCCCGTGAGCATCGTGTCGTATCCGTCCGGCAGACGGCGGATAAATCCGTCCGCGTTGGCCAGTTTCGCAGCTTTGATGCAGTCCTCATCGGTTGCGTCCAGCTTGCCGTAACGGATATTGTCCATCACAGTTCCGGTAAACAGGTGGGTATCCTGGAGCACCATGCCCAGAGATCTCCTCAGATCCGGCTTCTTGATCTTATTGATATTGATACCGTCGTAACGGATCTTGCCGTCTGCGATATCATAGAAACGGTTGATCAGGTTGGTGATCGTCGTCTTTCCTGCTCCTGTTGCGCCGACAAAGGCAATCTTCTGTCCCGGTTTCGCATACAGGCTGATATTGTGAAGCACGATCTTGTTCTCGTCATAGCCGAAGTCTACATCGTCAAGGACAACTGCGCCTTCCTGTTTTGTATAGGTTACAGTTCCTTCTGCCTTGTGGGGATGTTTCCATGCCCAGATATTCGTCCTGACCGATGACTCCGACAGGTTGCCGTTCTCGTCTTCCACGGCATTGACAAGCTCTACATATCCCTCGTCTTTTTCCGGTTCCTGATCCATCAGATCGAAGACACGCTGTGCGCCGGCTGCGGCGTTGACAACGAAGTTGATCTGCTGGCTGACCTGAGTGATCGGGTTCGTAAAGCTCTTATTCAGTCCGACAAATGTGACAACCGTACCGATAGTCACTCCTGCCAGACCGTTGATTCCCAGGATCGCTCCCACGATCGCGACCAGCGCGTAACTGATCCAGCCGATATTGGCATTGATCGGCATCAGCAGGTTCGCATAACGGTTCGCCTTGTTCGTACTGTTTCTCAGCTTCTCATTCACTTCGTGGAAATCTCTCATTGCAGCCTCTTCATGGCAGAATACCTTTACCACTTTCTGGCCGTCCAGCATTTCCTCGATAAAGCCGTCCACAGCACCCAGATCGATCTGCTGGCGGATATAATATCTGCCGGACAGCTTGGAGAAATTCGATGTGACAAACATCATGACCACTGCAGTCAGTATGGAGATCACCGTAAGCGCCGGGTTCAGGATGATCATCGTGATCAATGTGGCCGCCATCGTGATGACTGAGTTAATGATCTGCGGAATACTCTGGCTCAGCAGCTGTCTGAGCGTATCCACATCGTTTGTGTACACAGACATGATATCGCCGTGGGCATGGGTGTCAAAATATTTGATCGGCAGAGATTCCATCCTGCGGAACAGATCGTCTCTTAAATGGCGCATCGTTCCCTGGCTGACATTGACCATAATACGGTTATAGGAAAATGCAGTGATAACGCCCACACCCATGATACATGCCAGCCGGATCAGGTCCGAAGCAAGGCCGCTGAAATCATCGGTGCCGTTCTGGAGCATGGGGGTAATGTAATCATCCACCAATGTCTGCGGGAACGTGGCTCCGACCACTGTCGTGATAGCGGTGATCAGGATACAGACAATAACAAGTAAAAACGGATATTTATAATAATGGAGCATATACCGGATGACACGGTTTATAAGCTTTGTAGCTGTATTGACCCTGCCTCCTGATTTCTTCTCATTCTGTTGTTCGTTCATAGATCAGTTGTTCTCCTTTCCATGTTTTTATGTTGTCCGGATCATGCCGGCTGGTCAAAATCACCGCTGCCTTCCAGCTGTGAGTTGTAGATATCCTGATAAATCGCATTATTCTTAAGCAGATTCTCGTGAATGTCAAATGCGTCGATCTTTCCATCGTCCAGCACAAGGATCCGGTCAGCGGACTCAACACTGGAGACACGCTGTGCAATGATGATCTTCGTCGTTCCCGGGATCTTCTTTGCGAATGCGGCGCGGATGCTTGCATCTGTCGCCGTATCCACGGCACTTGTAGAATCATCAAGGATCAGGACTTTCGGCTTCTTAAGCAGGGCGCGGGCGATACACAGACGCTGTTTCTGACCGCCTGATACATTGGAACCGCCACGCTCGATCCTCGTCTCATAACCGTCCGGCATCCGGTCGATAAATTCATCGGCGCAGGCCGCCCTGCACGCCTCGATACACTCCTCTTCTGTGGCGTCCGGGTTGCCCCAACGCAGGTTATCAAGGATCGTACCGGAGAACAGAGTGTTCTTCTGAAGCACAACGGATACCTGATTTCTCAGGACTTCCGTATCATATCTGCGGACGTCCACACCGCCCACACAGACGCTTCCCTCGTCCACATCGTAGAGCCGGCAGATCAGGTTGACCAGGCTGCTCTTGCCCGAACCGGTGCCGCCGATGACACCGATGGTCTCGCCGCTCTTAATATGAAGATCAATATCGGAAAGAGCGTTTTTGCCGCTTCCGTGTTTGTATGAGAAATTCACATGGTTAAAATCAATGCTTCCGTCAGCTACTTCCATAACCGGATCCTCCGGATCTGTCAGGTCTGCTTTCTCGTTGAGCACCTCGCTGATACGGCGGATACTTGCCATGGACATACTGATCATAACGACAACCATGGAGAGCATCATCAGGCTCATCAACAGTGACATAATGTAACTGAACAGGCTGGTCAGGTCACCGGTCGTCAGTGAACCGCCGACGATAAACTTGGCGCCGAACCAGGAAACTGATATGATACAGAAATAAACTGCCACCATCATGGCCGGGTTGTTGAACGCCAGAAGTCCCTCAGCCTTAACAGAAAGGTCATAGAGCATCTTTGACGCTTTGGAGAACTTCACATTCTCGTAATCCTCACGTACGAAGGCTTTTACAACGCGGATCGCGGTAACATTTTCCTGTACGCTGGCATTTAAGTCATCGTATCTGCGGAATACCTGTCTGAATATCTTCAGTGTAACCACCATGATCGAACCGATCACGATTACAAGGAATACAACGGCGATCAGGAACATTGCGCTTAAGTGCGGGCTGATGATCAGGCACATTGCGAAACTGAAGATCAGGTTCAGCGGCGCACGGACCGCCACACGGATGATCATCATGTACGCGTTCTGCACGTTTGTGATATCTGTCGTCATACGTGTGACCAGACCGGGTACACTGAATTTATCAATATTTGAAAATGAAAACGTCTGGATGTTGGCATAGATCGCTTCACGCAGATTTGCCGAAAGCCCTGATGCGGCGCTTGCGGCGTTCTTTCCTGCAAATGCACCGAAAGCAAGACTTAAAAATGCCATAAGCACCATGAGGGCTCCATAGCGGTATACAACCGGAAGGTTGCTCGCTTCAAGTCCCCGGTCAATAATGATCGCGGTGACAAAGGGCATCAGTATTTCCATAATTACTTCAAGGGCGGTCAGACCTATGCAGAGAAAGGTGTCCCGCTTATACTTTCCCAGTTGTTGTAATACTTTTCTCACTGTAGATAAACCTCCTGTCTGTTTTTTTGATTGTTTTCCTCGTGTTCCATCCTGGCAAGCTGATTGATAAGTTTCTGTTCCAGATCCCAGAGCTGTGTCTGTTCCTTCCGGTCGAGCGCACTGCAGATCTCTGACTCCATCTGATCTGCCTTTTCCATGAACTTATCACCTTCAGCGATCAATTTCGCCGTGGGAAGCACTTTCTTTTTCCGGACATCATCCGGATCAGCAAGAAAATAAAGATAACCTTTTTCTCTCATTTTTTTGATCAACGCAGACAACGTTGGCTTTGACACCCCTATTTCACGGCATAATTCCGTAAGATAGGTCCCCTGGGGATGATGTCTCAGGATATAAACGAGAAAATAGACCTGGACACCGGTTATACTCTCATTCTTTAAATTCAGCTCCATCAGTGCTGCCAGATTCAGTCCGATCTTCTTGATCCTGAAAAGCAGCTCTTCTGTTCTGAAACTTTCCTCCATTCCTATGAGCACCTCCTGTCATTTCATTCGGAATTGTTCATATTCGAACAGTTCGTATCCTTATTTTCTGTCCACGAGCATTTTAGCGCATATTTCTGAAAATGTTAAATTAAAAAAAATTATATTCTATAAACATTTTTTATAGATCCCGACTTCCTCTGCATTCCATCCAAGTAAAGCCCATATTTACAGAAAGGACATCTTGCAATATAATAGAAAAAAATCAAAAATGAAATGAAAGAAGAAAATCATGCATATAAGTACAAAATGTTCCATCGCGATCCACTGTCTTGTTTTTATCTATGAATATGGTGAAAAAGCAAAAGTAACCAGCGAACTTCTGTCCCGCTCTTCAGGCATAAATCCGGTTACGATCCGGAATATCCTCAGCTCCCTGAAGAAAAGCGGAATCATACTGGTCAGGAGCGGAACCGGAGGGGCTACCATCAGCTGCCCGCCCGATACAGTCAGCCTATACGACATATGTAAAACACTTGAACCGGATTTTCTTGATAAACTGATCGGAATTCACACCAATCCGTCAGCCCAATGCCCTGTAGGAAGAAATATCCACAATCTTCTGGATCATTCTTATCAGAAGATCAGGAATGATCTGCGAAAAAGTCTGGAGAGCATTACGCTCGAAGACATTATTTCTGATTATCAGCAGATAAAAGAAGGAGGCGATTAACGCCTCCTTTTTTTTCGATTTCTATAAAATCAGCAGAAAAGTTCATCTTCCTTTCTCTGTGAACATGCCTTCTTGATCGCCTGCGCTGCCACTGCAGCGACCGCGGCATTTATCTTCCGCGCCTTATGCGGGCATCGTGCCACGCACCTCATACAGGAAATACACTTTGTGCTGTCAGCAGTCTTCAGATGATCTTTGCTAATCGCCCGGGTCGGACAATTTTCTGCACAGATCCCGCACCCGGTACATTTATTATTCGCTTTCGGGATCAGAGCTGCTCCTCCCGCCTTTTTATACGGGCGGTTTCCTGGGATTTCCGGAGACGTCAGGCCGGACGGATCTCCGCTGATCTTTTCATGGATCTTCTTTGCAAAGTTTCTCAGTTCACTTTCATCCTTCTGATCCGGCCTGCCTGAAGCATACTGATGCATGATCGAATGCTCCGCGACCGCGGCGATCCCGGCGATCACACGGAAGCCGCTCTTCCGGGCCGCATCACTGAGTTCAATGAGGGTGTCCTCATATGCCCTGTTGCCATATACACAGAGCCTCGTTCCCGCGGATCTCTTCGAGTCTTTTCACTGCCGGCTCCGGCACTCTTCCCCCGAAAGACGGGACAGCGATCACTGCCACATCCTCTTTATCCAGACAGATCGAAGAATTACACCAGTTATTATAGTCAGCATAAGCTGTAGTGTCAATATTTACACCTGAATATAATAACTGATCCGGAATACCTGTGAATCTTTCCCTCTCATATCTCCCCTGTCATCCCTGACTCCAGGTTCTTTTGTCATGCCAGATCGTATTTCACCACATCCATATTTACTACTCCGTCAGCAAAGAAGGAAATCCCGTCTGCCGACTGGTCTGTATACATGGTTGCCGTCATGACCTGCTCTCCGTCGTTTACGAAGACCTCCACGCTGAACCGGTCGAGGATTACCCGCAGTTTCAGTTCTCCGTTTTTGCTGTTCACCAGACTTCGTCTCTGGTGGATGATTGCTCTTCTTGAGCCGGAGAATTTCCGGTCTATTTTAAGAACTGATTCATGAGGCCGGAAGCTGACCGCCGTCTGATACTTTTCATCTTGGGCAAAACGCAAGGCAAACTTCTGATAAAGCTTCTCGCCCTCGCCCGGACGCAGTGTCAGTTCCATGTCTACCTTTCTTCCCCGAATACCGTTCAGGCTGATGACTTCAGAAAAGGTCACATTATGGTATTCCACCTTGTTTCTTCTCATTTCATCCAGTTCTTTTACCGGTCTTTGATAAAGCCGTCCAGCCTTCAGGAACAATTCCCTTGGAAGACTCATCTGACCGAACCATTTTTCCCCTGGTGAACGCAGATTGCATGCATCCCAGTTCTGCATCCAGCCAATCATCACTCTCCGGCCGTCAGGCGTCAGGACTGTCTGCGGTGCATAAAAATCAATCCCATAGTCGATGGCCTGATCATGCTCCTCTGTAAAAGTCCCCGTCTCCTCGTCATACTCTCCGATCAGGCAGAGTGTTCCGTTTCCGTTATGGTATTCAAATCCTTCCGGCAGCATATCCTGAGGACTTGTCAGGAGAACCCATTTTCCGTCCAGCTTGAAGAAGTCCGGGCATTCCCACATTTTTCCGAAACGGTTATTATTTGCCACAAGCACACTTTTAAACTTCCACTGAAATCCGTCCGGACTGGTATACAACAGGATCTGCCCGCTTCCGTCTGCAGGACGGTTCCCGACAACACAGCAGTATGTGCCGTCTTCCTTCTGCCACATCTTCGGATCCCGGAAGTCATGGACACTGCTTCCTTCCGGGATATCTGTTTTATCCAATACCGGATTCATCTCATACTTCTCATAATCCACTCCGTCACCCACGGCAAGACACTGCGTCTGTATATCACAGACGCCTCCGTTTGTCTGCCGTTCCCGCAGCACGCCGGTATACATCAGCAGGTGTCTGCCGTCCGGGAGCGTTATCGCGCTCCCGGAAAAGCATCCGTCTCTGTCATAAGCCTCATCCGGTGCCAGAGCTGCCGGAAGATATTCCCAGTGCAGAAGATCTTTGCTTACTGCATGCCCCCAGTGCATCGGTCCCCATTTCGGCTCATACGGATAATACTGGTAAAACATGTGATATTGTCCGTTGTGATAAGAGAATCCGTTTGGATCATTCATCCAGCCAGTACGTGTAGACAAATGGAAATCCGGGCGTTCCTCTTTCTTTATCATTTTTTCAGAAGCTTCTTCGTATTTTCTTGCTTCACGCAATGTCTGACTTGTCATATTGATTTGATTCCTTTCCTTAATTTCCAGTCGCGGTATCTGCAGTCTCTGTTGTTTCCACTTCTGACAGCGACTCCTGATACTTGTCAAAGTATTTCTGCTTGATGGCAAGGTATTCGGAAAGTCCGTAATCCTCCATCTTCTGAAGATAGGAGTCCCAATCTTCCTCTATACCTCCGTTTAAGATCCAGTCCGCTTTCTTCTGCTCCGCGTATTTCTTGATATCCGTGTCGAGCTGCGACACTCTGTTGGTATCATCAATGCTCATAAATACATTCGGATACACATATTTGCTGTGCATATCGTCCAGATAAACCTCATGCATATTGTCGAGGCGCCATTTGGCATCGTCCGGCTGTGTCACATAGACGTCATAGTAATCATTCAGCACAGCCAGCGGGCCGTTGACGGACTGCGCCTGCCGCACTTCCACCGGGGAAGCGTCCCCCAGGTCGAGATGTTTGAGCATCGGTCCGCCCTCGGCGTTGGTGCTCATCTCAAAAATGTTGTCCGCGTCCTTCTCCCCGTAGGTTCCCCAGTTGTTCTGCGGAGACTGGAGGGGAGCATACATCTGGTCGATCCATGAAGCCGCAAGGGCGGTATCACGGCAGCTTGTCGTCAGCACGCATCTTCCGCGGTCAAATCCGCTGGTCTCGCTTCCGTTCTGCCTTGTGATATTGACAAGACCGTCCGGTCCGGCAAGCGCCGGCATCATCACGTAATCCTCATAGTTGTCGATATTTGCAATGTCCCATGTGAAGCAGAGGCCGTATCTGTGGTTCTTTCCCTTAGCTACATAAGTGGACCACTCCTGAGTAAATGCCTCCGGGTCTACAAGATCCTGCTCTACCAGAGAATGAAGCCATTCGATTCCTTCTTTATACCCTTCCTGCACCGTCGTATAGATAACCTCTCCGTCATCTGTCACCGCGAAATGATCGCCGGTATCTCCATAGCCTTCCCCGAAGCCGTTGATCAGGATCGCGGGATCCTGGTCGCCGTTGTTGATGATAAACGACATGGGGATCACATCGCCCTCGATATCAAATTCCTCTTCAAGGGCGTCCGCATTATCGCGGAATGCGATCAGCGCCTGCTCCAGTTCATCTGTCGTGGTGGGCACATCGAGTCCGAGGAAATCCAGCCATTTCTTATTAATGTACGGAATATCACCGATGGCCTGAATCGCTTCCTTGCCTTCGCCAAGCTGTTCGATCCATGGGAATGAGTAAATATGTCCGTCCGGCGCAGTCACCATGGTCCTGTACTCCGGATATTTCTCGAATACAGCCTGAAGATTGGGCATATATTTGTCGATCAGGTTTTCCAGCGGAATAATGATACCCTGTTTTGCATACCGGAGCAGGTCATAGTCGTTCATGCCCGCCGTGAAAAGTCCGTCCGGCAGGTTTCCAAACTGTGCCAACGCGAGGTTTTTCTTATCTGCAAACTGGTCGTCCACAAAACACGTCCAGTCGATATGTACATTGGTCTGCTCCTCCAGTCTCTGGAAGATCAGCTTGTCATTCGGCTCCTGCGTGGTCGTCGCCGGAGCGCTTGTGATAAACGAAAGCTCTTTCGTCTCTTTGAGCGGAAATGTTACTTCTTCGACCGGAGTATCCGGATCTGTATCTGCAACCTGTGCGGTCCCGCTGCTGCACCCGAACAGGGACAGTGTCAATATGAGGGACAGGCCAAGACCTGTCAGTCTTTTGATCCTATTTTTCATCGATTCTCAGCCTCCTAACCTTTTACAGAACCTACCATGATTCCTTTGTCAAAATACTTCTGGAAGAACGGATACATGATCAGAAGCGGAAGGCTCGATACAACGATCGTCGCGTATTTCAAAAGCTCCGCCACCTTTGCCATCTCCGCCGTGCTCTGGATATCTGCGATCATGCCCGGCTGCGGTGTATTCTGTACAAGGATCGATCTCAGCACAAGCTGCAGCGGCTGCATATCGGCGTCATTCAGATAGATCATTGCGTCAAAATAGCTGTTCCACATTCCCACGAAGGACCAGAGCGCCAGCACAGCGATGATCGGCTTGCACACCGGCATCATGATCTTGAAGAAATGCTGGATCTCGTTTGCTCCATCCAGAGCCGACGCCTCTCTCAATTCGCCCGGGATCGACTGAAAATACGTTCTTGCCAGGATCATATTCCATACATTGAACGCCCCCGGAAGGAGGATCGCCCAGATCGTGTTGACCATGTGCAGGTTGTTGATCAGGATAAATGTGGGGATCATACCGCCGCCGAAGAACATGGTGATCACGAACACAATATTGAAAAACTTTCTTCCCACAAAATCTTTCTTGGACATCGGATAAGCGGCGAGCAGCGTAACAAACACAGAGATCACCGTAAATGCCGCAGAGTAAAAGAAAGAGTTTGCAAACCCGCGCCAGATCATGTCGTTTTCCAGCACACGCCTGTAAGCGTCCAGTGTCCAGTCTTTAAAGTTAAAGCTGAGCCCCTGATTGTTCAGGACATTCGGATCCATGAAGGAAGCCAGCACCACATACACCAGGGGAACAAATACTGCAAGTACAAACAGTCCGAGCAGTGTATATCCGACTCCGAGAATGATCTTGTCGGATGTTCCGAGTTTCATTTTTCTTCTCGTTTCCATCTTCAAATCCCCCTTCTATAATCCTTCGCCATCGTTCAGCTTCTTCACGACCCAGTTTACAAACACCAGAAGTATCACATTGATGATCGAGTTGAAAAGGCCGACCGCTGTAGAATATCCATAATCGCCGTTCAGAAGACCGAGCCTGTATACATATGTAGAAAGGATCTCAGAAGCCGGAAGGTTCATATCCGTCTGCAGGGCATAGGCTTTTTCGAAGCCGATGCTCATAATATTTCCCGCCTGGAGGATAAACTGGATCACGATGATATTTTTGATCGCAGGCAGCTGTACATAACGGATCTGCTGGAGGATATTCGCTCCGTCCATGATCGCCGCTTCCTCCAGATCCTTGCTGGCATTGGAAAGCGCCGCAGTGTACATGATGGAGGACCATCCTGCCGTCTGCCAGATACCGCTGGCAATGTAGATCGTCCGGAACGCCTCCGGCATTGTCATCCAGTTTGTATCAATCCCGAAAAGAGAATTGATCGGTCCGACCGGTGACAGGAACATACGGACCATACCACAGAGTACGATGACCGAGATAAAGTTCGGCGCATAGATCAGAAGCTGTATCTTCTTCCTGATCCCGGTCCTGCGGATCTGGTTCAGAAGAAGAGCCAGGATGATCGGGATGGGGAATCCCCACAGAAGCCCGAACACACTCAGCTTCAGTGTGTTCATCAGATAATTCATAAAATCAGGCGATGATAAGAACCGGCTGAAATAATCCAGTCCGACCCATGGGCTTCCCAGAACGCCCTCGATGACATTGTAGTCTTCAAAAGCAATCAGGATCCCGCCCATCGGGCCGTACTTGAAGATCAGCGTGAGCAGCAGTCCCGGCAGAAGGAAGAACACATACAGCTGCCAGTTCTTTTTAACATACTTCAGTTTTTCCCGCGGCGTCTGCTTTGCGACCGCCGTACTTTTTTTACGGAAAACTCTCATTTTTCTAACCCCTCCTTTTTTACATTTGCACCATTTGCATTTCTCGATCGATCATTTTATGCATAGATGATTTAAAGGTTATGGTAATAGTATCACTTATTGTGCATACTGTCAATATGGTTTTTACATTTGCATAATATTTTAATGTTACAATTGCACTATATAATTAAAACATGCACATTATATGCCTGTTTTTGATTTTATCTTTGTTTACGATGTCTTTTTACATTTGACAAATAGATGTAAATCATTTACATTAATTGTAACATCACTAAGCTAAGAGAGGTGCTAATCTAATATGGAAAAGAAAGTTACGATCCAGGATATTGCAGACGCCCTAGGGCTTTCCAGAAATACAGTATCAAAAGCATTGAATAACACCGGCGTTCTGGCAGAGGAGACCCGCCAGAAGATCCTTGAAAAGGCCGCAGAAATGGGATACCGCCGTTTTATCTATCTTGCCCAGCCGTCAGCCGCAGAGAATACAGATGTAAAAGAACTGGCGCTGTTCACACAGAACATGCCCTACGGCTCTCATTTCGGAACCTATGCGCTGAATACATTTCAGGAAAAGATAAGCAGGAATAACTACCGTCTTTCCATGTTTCCCGTAAGAGAGGCGGAGATCTCATCCCTTCAGCTTCCAATGGGATTCAATAAAGAAAAAACAGAGGGTATCATCTGCATGGAGATGTTTGATCCCGATTACATTGAAATGCTCAGCTCACTGGACATTCCTCTTCTTCTGATCGATACGGCCGCCGACACTGATATCACGCAGGTCAAAGCAGATATCCTGCTTATGGAAAATCATATGAGCATTTACAATCTGACGGACACACTGATCCAGAACGGGTATCGAAATCTGGCATTCGCCGGCGATCCAGAACACTGCCGTTCTTTTGCCGAACGGTATCAGGGATTCAAGCATGCCCTCAGCGAGAATAATCTCACCCCATTTACGGCACAGTTTACCGGAAGGACTGTTTTCGACACTCCCGACACCCTTGCGGAAACCGTCAGACGGACGCTTCAGTTTCCTGACGCTTTTATATGCGCCAACGATTTTGTTGCCATCGATCTGATCCGCACGCTCAGGAAACAGGGATTCAAAGTCCCTGACGACATCCTTGTCACAGGATTCGACAATTCTGATGAATCGCGGATCATTGAGCCCCATCTCACCACTGTGGAGATCCCAAGCTCTAAAATGGGCTATATTGCCGCAGATATGCTGCTCTCCAGGATCAGCGAGCCTGATACTCCCTACCGGATCATGCATGTTCAGACAGCGCCGAAGTACAGGGCTTCTACCGGCAAGCTGAAAATATAATATGTTCTGTAACTTCAAAAAGGGTGTCCCGGCGGAAGATTCTATCTTCCCGCCCGGGACGCCCTTTTCAATTTTCATTTCCGGTTTCGACGGTCCGCTATTCCTTAATATATCAGCGGCCTTTCACACAGATCACATGAAATTAATATCAATCTTCTTAAGTTTTTCATACAGGGTTTCCGCATCTGTCGAATTTTCCTGTATCTTGTCCATCTCCACCCTGATCTGCTGCATGGTCTCATCCACATGCGCGATCTCATCCGCGCATTCCTTCAGCCGTGCGATCACCTTGTCTGCATTCTTCACATTTTTCTTGTACTTGATCTGATGCTCCAGGCTCGCCCAGAAATCCATTGCGATCGTACGGATCTGAACCTCTGCCTTTACTTCCTTCGAAGACTCCGCAAAGAAGATCGGGACACTGACGATCAGATGAAGGCTTCGATAGCCGTTCGGCTTCGGATTGCTGATATAGTCCTTCCGTTTGATCAGCTTGATATCGTCCTGTTTGGTCAGCGCATCTGCCAGGAAATAGATATCGTCTATATAAGAACATATCACTCTGATCCCGGCGATATCATTCAGATTATTTTCTATATTTTCCCGCGAAGGGGCAATCCCCAGTCTTGCCATCTTCTCAAGGATGCTCGTCTGGCTTTTCAGGCGGGTCTCAATTGAACTGATCGGATTTCTCTTGTACCTCACTTCAAATTCCGTATCCAGCACCTCGAACTTTGTATTGATCTCCTTGATCGCACAGGCATATCCCATCATAAGATCTTTATAATCCAGGACGCCGTCAAGCAGATTCATTGCCTGCCCTATAATGACGTCCTTCTCTGTGCCTTCCACAAGCTGAAGCCAGTTTTCTTTCTCCATTATTCCCTCCGTTCCGGCAGAAAATCCACTGTCTGCCATTCTATGCTGTATACTATTTTAGCTGATAATGACAGAAGGTCAATTAAAATACTCTAAAAAATGTGAATTCTCTGGAACCCGCGTCATTATAGAAAGACAGGCCTTTCTCTCCTGCATGGAGGCATTATAAAAAGCCGGCAGGCACCGGCTTTTATCTATCATTTCCATATTCTATTTTCACGCCGCCGGGTTCATGATTTTCTCCGAATACAAAATAGGAGAACGCCACCGTCACAAGCACGCTCAGCTTGTCGATGGGTGCCACCACGCCTGCCGGACCTTCCTGGAGCGCCCGGTAATAGCACACCCAGGAGGCGCCGGTGGCAACGCCGGAGCAGCAGATGAACAAAAGCTCCTTCCTCCCGATCTTCTTTACCTCGCCCTGCTTCCCGGTCACCAGCACCATGACCCACGCCACGACGAGCACCGCGCAGGTTCGTATGGCAGTCCCCAGATTGGACTCCACACCGGTGATCCCGATCTTTCCAAGAATCGCTGTCAGACTGGCAAAGAACGCGGAGCCTGCGGCATACAGGAACCACCCGCCTCTCCCGCTCTTCGTCTCCTGTACATCTTTCTTTTCGATCATCAGGAAGATCCCGGCAGCGATCACGACCACTGCCGTCGCCACAGTCGAATCCGTCTTCCTGATCCCGCATTTTGCAAGGATGGAAGTCATTCCCGCGAAAAAAGCAGAACTGATGGCATAGAAAAGCCACATAACTCATTCCTTCTTTCTGTCATAGAATATTCTTTGAAACGCTTATGCATTCAGGCGGTATCCTGCTCCCCACACATTCTCTATGATCTTCAGGTTCCTCGCGTCATCCTCGATCCCCTCAGTATGTAGTCTTTGAGGACTTTGTTCGCGCAGCGCCTGAATTCGATTCCCCGTTTTGACTTTACACGGTAGCCAACTGAGATGATGACATCCAGGCTGTAAAAAGCTACCGGTCTATCAATATTTGTAATATGCAAAAAATGCATATTACTTTTTTCATCCAGTTCGTTTTCCCTGAAAATATTTCTGATATGACGGGAAATTACTGATTGATCCCGTCCAAACAGTTCAATCATCTGCGCCTGTGTCAGCCACACCGTCTCATCTTCGATCGGCACTCTCAGCTCCACATTTCTGTCCTCTGATTCAAAAATAACCAGGTTTTCCTTTTTTGTTACATCTCGTATTATTAAAATAGCATTTCTTTATTGTAATGTAAGTAGTTACATTAGAGTTTTTTAAACCTTTTCCCTTGAATCATTCCGCTATAAGGTGTATACTCTTTTGTATGGAAAGAATTTGAGGGAATGGGCCCATACAGCTATGGCTCATTCCCTTTTATTATATAGAATTCTATGATCATTTTCTTTTTACAGATTTTATTTCTTTCGATTTTATCTCATGAAAATCCGCTTACTAATAGCAGCAAGGAGGTATATGTATATGGCTTTTTCTCTTCTGATGTGTTCCGCAGTTATTGTACTTTGTATACTGGCGAACCGCTTTCTAAAACGGTTTGGTATCCCGGCAGTTCTTATTTTTATCGGGCTTGGCATGCTGTTCGGGAGCGAAGGTATTGTCAAGATTCCGTTCGATAATTTCCAGATTGCTGAGACAATATGCTGCACTGCCCTGATCTTTATCATGTTCTACGGCGGATTCGGCACCTCCTACAGGGAAGCAAAACCGATTCTTCCCAAAGCTGTCCTCCTCTCAACCATGGGCATTCTTATTACCGCAGGACTGACCGGACTGTTCTGTTATTATGTAGTGGGGATGAGCCTGCAGGAAGGACTTCTTACAGGAGCTGTCTTGAGTTCTACGGACGCGGCTTCCGTATTTTCTATTCTCCGCTCCAAAAAGCTGAATCTCAAAGAGGGCACGGCCTCTCTCCTGGAAGTTGAAAGCGGAAGCAACGATCCATTTGCCTATATGCTGACAATCATTATCCTGAACTGGATGGCCGGAGACGGAGAAAATATTGCCCTTCTCATAGTGGAAGAAGTGGGCCTGGGACTGCTCTTCGGCGCAGGTCTTGGGCTGCTGGCTGTAAAAATTCTGAAAACCGCAGAACTGGAAGCCGGCGGAATCGATACCATTCTTATGATCGCTTTTGTACTGTTCTCTTACGCTGCTCCGGTGCTGATCGGAGGAAATGGTTATCTGAGTGTATATCTCTTCGGTTTTATTGTCGGAAACGCCCGCTTTAAATCCAGGGTTTCCCTTGTCCACTTTTTCGAGAGTATCGACCATCTGGCTCAGATGCTTATCTTCTTTCTCCTGGGACTACTGGTCTTTCCGTCAATGCTCCTGCCCATACTTGGAACATCGGTGCTCATATTCCTCGGACTGACCTTTATTGCACGGCCTGTGGCAGTCCTGCTTGTAATGACGCCCTTCCACTCTTCCTGGCGCCAGCAGGCCCTGACCGCATTTGCCGGCCTGAGAGGAGCTGCGTCAGCCGTATTTGCCATTATTGCAGTCGTCAGTCCCGGTTACGCCGGATATGATGTATATAATATTGTATTCTGTGTCGCCATAATCTCTGTCGCTTTTCAGGGACTCCTGCTCCCCTTAGCCGCGGAAAAACTGGATATGGTGGACGACAGCCAGAATGTTATGAAAACTTTCAGTGATTACCAGGATGATCAGGAAATGCAGCTTATACAGATCCGATTGATCCCGGGGCACAAATATATCGGGAAAAAACTAAAAGAACTGAATCTGGGAGACGTTCTTGTCGTGCTGATTGAACGGGGTGATGAAACGATAATCCCACGTGGCGATGTTCTGCTTCAGCAGGGAGACGTTCTTGTCCTCAGCGGCGAAACGTACCACGGAGATGCTGATACGGTCCTGGATGAACTGACCATAGAGCCGGGGGACAGCCGAATCGGCAGACGGGTACGGGATATCCGGGGTCTTGAGAATTCTCTGATCGTGCTGATTCGGCGCAAAGACGGAAATACAGTAGTTCCAAGAGGAGACACCCGGATACAGGAAGGAGATGTTCTGGTGATGAACGCGTCTTAACCAGCACTTCTGCCTTGTAATCAATATCGCTTTCCCAGGCTCCGGCGGAATGATCTTTCAATTTACCACAGGACTTCAATCCCCAGTCTGGCGGGCTGATATGCAGCAGAGGGAGCAGTGCGCGCACAATGCGCTCCTGCTCCCTCTGTTCTTTTGCCGGCTTCTTCTCATCTGATATACTTCTCCAGATCTTTCATTACATCGGCCAGCGTGATCGACTTCAGTTCCCGCTCCATCGCCTCCTGTACCCGCTGCAGTTTATCGTCCAGGATATTGTGTATATTCCTTCCTACAGGACAGTCCGGATTCGGATTCTCATCTCCTTCTTGTTTCCGATTCTGCGCGCATTCCACCCGTTATCCATTGTAATGTCAAATATTACATTTGCTCAGCTCTTCTTCATACAGTTCTCTGTCCAGATCCTTAAACACATTAAAAATAACCCTGTCAAACTCCGCTTCATGATCCTCCAGAAACTCTGTCACTGTCTCCACAGCGATCTTCGCCGCTTCATCATTCGGAAAATGGAATTCCCCGGTGCTGATGCAGCAGAATGCGACAGAGCGGATCTTATGCGCCACACAGCATCTCATCACATTCTCATAGCAGCTTCTGAGCTCCGCCCGGTGCTTCCGCGTCAGCCGTCCGCCCACGATCGGTCCCACCGTATGGATCACATGCTCTGCCGGAAGATTGTATCCCTCTGTCAGGACTGCCTGCCCGGTCGGCTCTTCGTACCGGCGCCCGTACTGCATTTTTCTCCCGTCCATGTAGCGGCTGCACTCTTCTCTGAGCTGGATTCCCGCCGCACTGTGGATGGCATTATCGATACATCCGTGGCAGGGGACAAAGCATCCCAGCATCTGGCAGTTCGCAGCGTTCACGATGGCTCCCACATGGAGCCTTGTAATGTCTCCCTGCCAGATTGAGATCTTATCGGCAAAGGGGTGCCTGCTCCTATACTGCTCCGCCGCCGTGGGGATCCCGCTCAGATCTATGATCCCCTTCTCCTCTGCCTCCACGGTAAGAAATTCATCCTGCACCCTGACCACATCCTCCGCCATACTGCCGGGCATGCGGATGTTCATCAGAGAGCGCAGCGCTGTCCTTTTTTCCATATAATCGTCTCCGACCTCCAGATCCCTGTACCGGACTGAATCCTCTTTAAATTTCCTGAGAAGATAGTCGAGACGTTCTTCCTGTCTTCTGTCCATCATCTTCATCCTCCTCAAATGTTTTCAATCAAGCTTTGTATCAAGCTGTTTTGTGTTTTTTATCATCTTCCGGGTAACATAAACCGCAACAGCAAGCTCAGTTACCGGCATCGCGAACCAGATCGCATTTCCACTGAATACTGCCGGGAGCAGATAGATCAGTATACCGCTGATGACCAGTCCGCGCGCCACTGAGGCCATAAAAGCCGTCTTCGGTTTCATCAGCGCCTGGAAGTAATAGGTGGAGAAAACGTTCAGAGGCAGGAGCAGGAATGAAATTCCGTAGCACCGCATGATCCCCGGAGCGATCTCCAGCACCTCCGGCGTGGGCGACATGAAGATCCCGATAAACGCATTTGGCAGCGCTGTCGTAACGGCCGTCCAGAAGATACTGAACACAGCCACTGTCCCAAGCGCATATTTCAATGTCTCACGGATCCTGTCTCCTCTGCCCGCGCCGAAATTGGTAGAAATGATCGGCTGGGAAGCCTGCCCCACGCTGTAGGCGCAGCACTGTACAAAGGTACTGATATTGACAATGACGCCGTAGACCGACAGCGCGTTCGTGCCAAGATATACCATGATCTGACGGTTAAACAGAATCGTCAGTATCCCCATTGCCACGTCGATAAAAAAGGTAGAAAATCCTGTTGCAGTGATCTTTTTTAATTTTCTCACAAGTCCCTCCGGTCTGACAAGCCGGAGAGTATTTTTCTTTGTAAAAAAATGACTCAGCATGACAAGGAAACTGAGCGCTGAACCGATCGCGGTCGCAAGACCTGCTCCGAACGCACCCATATCGCATGTAAATACAAAAAAATAATCTCCGAAGATGTTAAAGATCCCGCCGGCGAGCACCGCTCCCGTAGCCAGAGCCGGATTCTTATCATTTCTCAGATATGCCGCCAGCATCTGGTTAAACAGGAAAAATGGGATCGCAGCCTTGACCGGCAGCACATATTCCCTTGCCAGTGTAAGCGTATTGCCCTGCGCCCCGAATATGACCATCAGATTTCTGTCAAAAAAGATAATGATAAGCCAGATGGCCCCTGCAAGGATCACAGATCCGATCACCGACGCTGTAAAATATTCATTTGACTCCCCGATGCTGCCGTCCGCCCTGCCGCGGACCGTACTGAACAGGACTGACCCTCCGATCCCCATCAGGAGACCAAGGCTGTAGATGATATTCCAGACCGGTGCGACTACCGCCAGCGCAGCCGATCCTTCCGGGCCGTGATACTGCCCGACCATTGCCATGTCCACGATCGAATAGATGGAAGTGATCAGCGCACTTCCGAATGCCGCCGACAGATACTTGAAATAGATCGTTTTGATCCTTCCATTCAGAAAATCCATTTTCTCAACCTCCTAAATAGTCTCAAAGCAAAAAGACCGGATAAGGAATAAGCTTTTCAGCTTATCTCTTATCCGGTCCCGTCATTTCAAAAAATGACCTAACCTCCGAGGAACAGGCCGCTGAGCCTGCCTCTTATCCGGTCAGCCGATACCGCCGCGGCTGACCCTCCGAGCAGAATGTAGTCTAACATAAGCATTTTTTCTTGTCAATGGATATCTCACTCCAGCACCACGCACCTGTTTCCTCTTGATGAAAATACTTTTTCAAACTGTTCTCTGGAATACTCCATCCTGCCTGAGATCGGATCCGCGATCGTCACCGTCGTATCCGTGTATCCGATCAGCACAGCGCCATGGTCATTTGTGCTCCAGTCCACATAATCTCCGTTTTCTGTATACCACCCCTGCGCGGCGCGCCGGTCCGCCATGGAGATCGTCACCCAGACGACGACCGGCTGTCCATTTCTCACCCGCCTGTAAAGCTCCTCCGGAGAACTCCCTGTTATGTCGTACGCCCGCAGGGCACTCCCCGTATCGGCGAGATAACCGTCCGCCGCTGTCACAATGGCGCCTGTCCCGCATATGATCCCTCCTTCTGTAAAAGGATCGCCGATAAAATATTCATTCATATCCGTACCGTACAGTCTGCCGTCCGCCCCGTAATATCGGTTTGCCGATGCTGTCGGCAGATACTCAGACGCCATAACCGTCTTATCCGCCGGATATCCGTAATAGTTGACCGCCTTAGTAAGCGCTGTGATCTCGCATCCTGTGGGGAGCTCGGGCATCTGGTATATAATAGGGAAATCCTCGATCTGAGCGGATGTCATCTCCTCCTCCGGCTCCGCAGCCTGGGCAGGTGCCGTCTCCTCCGGTTCCGCGTTCTGGACTAAGTCTGTATCTTCTCCCGTTTCTCCGTTCTGCACCGCCAGTTCTTGTACGCTGACATTCACGCTTTTACACAGGGCAGACACAGCACTGTCGCATTTTTCCTCCAATGGAGACTGTTCCGCGCTCTCCTCCGTCAGGTTCATCTCATTCTCAGATGCCCATCCTCTGGACACGGAAAACAGCGCCGCTGTCAGTGCAAAACACATGATACAGCTGGCAAATCTTTTTCCTGTCATAACACTTAACCTCCGTAAAACTAAAGGACTGTTTTATATTACAAAAAGAGTGCAGACATCGGTTCTTCTCTTCCTCTGTCTACACTCCCATTATAATCTGAGGCTATCAGCTATGTCTAATACCTGAATCTCATCCTTTTTCATGCTTTTCAGCTATGGATATATTCTCAGAACAGCCCTTTAAGGACATTCACACACCCATCGATCCCCAGCTTTGATGAATCGAGCACCACATCATAATTCTTCAGATCCTTCCATTCCTTCCCCGTATTAGCGCGGAAATAACCGGCTCTCTTTTTATTATAATATCTGCGGGTCGAATCAACTTTCTCCGGATCAATGCCGTAATCCTTTGTGATCCTGTTTTTGACCTCTTCCTCGTCCTCAGAATGGATGAACACCTTAACCACACCCTTCTGATCTTTCAGTGCATCGGACGCACAGTGTCCCAGGAAGATCGCCGGTCCTTCTGTCGCCAGACGGCGGATCTCAAGCTGCTCATCCAGAAAGACTTTGCCTTCCTCTGTCAGCATATTAGGGTCTCCAGTCTGTACGCGGCTCATGACAAACATTGTATATAACAGGCTTCCTGTCGCCTTTTCCTCATACTGATTGATCCTGTCCACCGGGATTCCCTGTTTTTTTGCTACTGCCTCCAGGATTTCTCGGCCATAGCAGGGTATCCCACAGACCTCTGACAGCTTTCGTGCGATTTTCGTACCTCCGCTCCCGTATTCTCTTTCAATTGTAATATAACGAAATTTCATCTTTTTTACCTCCTCACAGTGCAGCCTGATCAAACCGGATGCAGTATGAGATACCATATCGTATCCTGCCGGTTCAGTTATTTCTCACAGGTGTATTAATATTCATGCGTTGCTTGTTCTCTGCGACTGTATTATAATAAAAATATCTTTTAACCACAATGGGCATGTTGTTTTTGCTGTGGTTTAATACTCACTTTCAAAAAAATGAGTATTAAACTGTATTAGGAATATAAAGGAGAAAAAAATGAATCCGATACCCAAGCAGGATCTGCGTTTTGTAAAAAATGAAAATCTGATCAGGAAAACTTTCCGTGAGATGATGGCGGAAACAGAGTATTCTAAAATCTCGATCAAAGAGCTTACAGAAAGGGCTCAGATCAACCGTAAAACATTTTACCTGCACTACCCCTCTCTGGATCATCTGCTCACTGCACTCCAGACCGAACTTATGTCTCCCACTCTCAGAATGATCTCGGAGACAGTCTTCCCGGATGACGTAGAGAAAATCATTCAGCACAGTTTTCAGTTTATGGCTGCCCTCGATCCGGTTGACAAGAAGATTCTTTCAAGCAAGGGCAATATTCCGGATGAAAAAAGCCCCTCGGATCTGATCCGGGAACATTTCTTCATAAAATATGACCGGTTTCCCGAATACAACCGCTTTGAAAGCAATCTGATCATCACTTATTTTTCTGTCTGCCTCGGAGTGATCTACCGGCAGTGGGAAGTCGACGGTCAGTGCATTCCTCTCGAGAAAATGGTCCCCCTTGCGACCCGGCTGATCCTGCATGGCCTGGACGGAGCCGGCCTGACGAAGAAAGACGCCGGCGGCAAAGACACATCCCCGGAAACAGAAGACCATTGAACGTTCAAAAGCAAGGAGAGATTCACATGCAGTATATCAGCCATTATCAATCCCCCCTCGGAGACATCCTTCTGGCAGCCGACGGAACCGGCCTGACCGGGCTGTGGTTCGAAGGGCAGAAATATTTTGCTCTACACCTGGACCACAACCACGCGGAACGCAGTCTCCCTGTTTTTGAGGATGCGAAGCGCTGGCTTGACATCTACTTTTCCGGCAGGAAGCCGGATTTCACTCCGGCTCTTCATTTTACAGGAACTGAGTTTCAGAATAAAGTATGGGAAATCCTCTGTTCCATCCCATACGGAAGCACTATGACCTATGGAGAGATCGCACAGAAGTTTGCGGCTGCAAAGGGATTGGAGCATATGTCCGCGCAGGCGGTCGGAGGCGCGGTAAGCCATAATGAGATTTCCATTATCGTGCCCTGCCACCGGGTCGTCGGTTCGTCAGGCAGCCTGACAGGATACGCAGGCGGTATCGACAGGAAAACTGCGCTTCTGAAGCTGGAAGGAACGGATATGAGCGGCTTTTTTATCCCAAAGAAAGGGACGGCCCTGTAAAGCCGTCCTCATCTGCCGCTATGCCGGTTCTGATCTTATATGCCGGATAAACTCCTCTGCCGCCCCGAAAGGTGCTGTCTTTTCCATACAAAGAGCGTCTCTCCAGTGATCAGCGCCAGGATTTCTCATAGATCGCGGCACATTCTTCATCTGTCATCTGTACCGGATCCGACATGAACAGTCCTCCCATTGTAGCGCGTGCGTTCTTCGCCAGCGTCATACACTCCTCTTTCTGAATGCCGTAATCGGACATCTTCAGATCAGCCACGCCGCACGCTTCCTGAAGCTCTACAAGTGCTGTCACAAAGTCCATCGGGTCTTTTGCGTCAGTCCTGCCCAGAGCCTGCGCCATGCGGATAAACCGCTCGTCACAGCAGTGCTTGTTTACAAAATGTGTATAGTACTCTTTCGAGATCATGATAAGTCCTGCGCCGTGGGGCAGCTCCTGATGATATGCGCTCATGGCGTGTTCCATCGCGTGCTCGCTTGTGCAGGCTCCGACTACCATAGAGTAACCCGACATTGTATTTGCGAATGCAACATGCTCCCGGGCTTCCATATCACTGCCGTCTTTTACCGCACGGGCAAGGTATTTCCCGATATTCTCGATTGCCGCCAGCTGTACCATATCGCCCATCAGGCTTGTCACGCCTGACATGTATCCTTCTGTGGAGTGGAACAGAGCGTCAAACCCCTGATATGCCGTAAACTTCGGCGGAACTGTCGCCATCAGCTCCGGATCTACCACTGCGATCACAGGGAAAAGACTGTCCATACCGCCGCAGCCGATCTTCTCATTTGTCTCCGGATTCGTCACTACGCCCCACTGGTCAACCTCAGAACCTGTTCCGGCTGTCGTGGTGATCGCAATGATCGGAAGAGTCGGGTTTACAAGGGGCTTCATCTTACCTGTTGCTCCTGCCACATAATCCCACAGATCTCCCGGCTGGAGCGCATACATTGCCATGATCTTCGCCGCGTCCATGACAGAGCCGCCGCCCAGCGCCACAACAAAGTCACAGCCGTTGTCACGGGCGAATCTTCCGCCCTCCTCTACTACAGATTTCAGCGGATTCGCTCCGACTTTATCAAACAGTACCGTCTCCACTCCTGCCTGATGCAGCTCGTTCATGGTGCGGTCCAGAGCTCCGTTTTCTCTTGTTGATTTACCATTTGAAATAACTACCATTGCTTTCTTTCCCGGCATCGCCTGCTCATGAAGATGGTTAAGCTGTCCTGCGCCGAAAAGTACTCTCGTAGGGTTAAAAAAGTTATACATTGTCGTCTACCTCCTGTAATAAATTTTTATCTTTTCTATCCGATCACCCGGAACTCTTTCCATTTTCCACTGCGGAAACGGGCCCAGAAGAATGCCGCCCGGATCATCCAGTCCAGACACATGGCAGATGCAATGCCGATCACGCCCAGATCCAGACAGATGCCGAACAGGACTGAAAATACAACTCTGCAGCCGATCGTAGAAAAGATGCTTACATACATGGTGTATTTCACATCCCCCGCCGCCCGCAGGCCGTTTGAGAGGGCGCACGAGAGCGGATAGAACAACGCATTGAAAGTGTTGTGTATGATGACCAGTATCACGACCAGCCGCGCCGCCTCATCGGAAATCGCATAGCCCCGGAGAACCAAAGGCGCCGCCAGCAGGACCACTCCGTTCCACAGGACGGATGCAAAGACTGTGATCCGAAGGAGCCTGCGCATATAATACTCTGCCGCTTCCGTATCGCCCGCTCCCATGCACTGCCCGATCACAGTGACAAAGGCAAGTCCCAGAGCGGTTCCCATCAGCGCCGCCACAGACCAGAAACTCTGTGCCACACCGTTGGCCGCGATCTGCACGGTTC
>ERZ1643246.362-NODE-362-length-60124-cov-26.042568_pt1 | contig 60124 bp, 49 predicted proteins | sample MGYA00579265_ERZ1643246 | MGnify/ENA primary metagenome ERZ1643246 (study PRJEB29033, sample SAMEA4952261) | chicken gut metagenome | biome: Broiler Chicken; feature: Gastrointestinal Tract; material: Caecum | place: Ireland | collected 2018 | study: Broiler... | reverse complement strand
CCGACTTTTTTATAGTTGGATTTCTCCCTCACACACCCTCTAATTTAAAGTACCGTTTTTATATTAAGTATTTTTAATTATAAATTTATAGATTTATCATTCTTATAATCCCATACTACTGGACAATTAAAATAATTCCAATCAGTATTCCATCCACTTGGTTTGCTGGAAACTTCACAATATATTGTTAAACTGCTACAGCCAGAAAATGCGTAACTTCCTATACTTGTGACTCCTTCTGGTATAGTTAAATCTTGAACTAATTCATTATTTAAATATAAATTCCTTGCATAGTATAAAGGATTTGATTCAAGCCTACTAAATTTTATTAAAACCCATGAAGAGATATCATTTATATACACATTTTTCAAGTTAAAACAGTTAGAAAATGCCCAATCTCCTATACTTGTCACACTACTTGGGATTTCTATACTTGTTAAACTGCCACAGTCATAAAATGCAGAATCTCCTATACTTGTTACACTACTTGGGATTTCTATACTTGTTAAACTGCCACAGTCATAAAATGCCCAATCTCCTATACTTGTTACAGGATAATTTTTCCCTTTATAGTTTATATTTTGAGATATTTCAATATCTCCTTCAAGAGCATAACTTTGCCTTGTAACCATAGCTTCATCATTTTTGATTCCATAGCGAATATTATCTATAACAGTATAAATATAACCATCAGTTGCCACATCATTATTTTTGCAATCCCATACCACTGGACGATTTGAATAATTCCAATCAGTATTCCATCCACTTGGTTTGCTGGAAACTTCACAATATATTGTTAAACTACCACAGCCAGAAAATGCATAATTTCCTATACTTGTTACACTACTTGGGATTTCTATACTTATTAAACTGCCACAGTCATAAAATGCAGAATCTCCTATACTTGTTACACTACTTGGGATTTCTATACTTGTTAAACTGCTACAGCCAGAAAATGCATAACTTCCTATACTTATTATTCCTTCAGAAATATATACTTTTTCAAGTATGGTTTTATTGTAAAAAGCATAATCACTTATGGTCAAGACAGGCAATCCATTATACTCATTTGGTATAATTAATATTTCACTTGATGTACCATTAAAGCCATTAACCGTATATGACTTACCATCTTCACTTAATGTAAATTTTAAATCACTTACTACCGTTTTTTCTAATCCACATACACATACTAAAGTCAAATCATCTTTAAGGCTAAAATCATGGTCGCTTCTTAACTCATAATCACATAAACTACAAATTTTCCAATGCCCTTCATCATTATGTTCATATGAACCATAACTATGTCCCAATGCCTCAATTACTATTACATCAGTCTTATCATCACAAACTAAACAATGATGTGACTTACTTCCTTCTTCTGTACAAGTAGGTTCTACATCAACTGTCCATTCACTAGAATAATTATGAATGTGATCTAATTTAGGTATGACTTCTTCATCTATATAATGACATACACTACATTCTCTTTCCTTTAAACCTGTTGATGTTTCAGTTGCCTCTAATACTATCTCCCATTGTGAAAAATTATGTCCTGTTGCAGGAATAATTGTTTCATCTGTCTTTGCATCACAGGTCAAACAATGATGTGATTTACTTCCATCTTCTGTACATGTTGCTTCCTTATCTATTGTCCATTCTTTGGAATAATCATGTACATGTCCATTATTATTTTGTGAATTACACGATGTTATTATTAATGAGAATAACATTAATAAACTAAATAAAAAAAATTTTGATATTTTTTTCATAAGCTAAGTACCCCTATATAATTATACTTTATTATTCTAAAAAAATAAATAAATATTTATATAGAAATGATTTTTTTATATGTTTTTATATTTTTATATAATAAAAGTAAAAGATATTTTATTTTAAATATAAAATATTAATACTTATGAAAAAAAATAAATTTATTTAGTCATATAAAAAAGCGATTAGAATTTTTAAATTTACTAATCGCTTTTTATGCAAAACATTATTATTTTAGAAACATTGATAATTTATAGTTTCACTTTATCATACGATCTTTCTAAATAAAAGGACAAAGTAGTGCCAGTTCAAATTTATAAATCTACTTAATTATTTTTAGGCTTACTAATAATAAATGAAACACCAACAACTTCATTTACAACCTTTAATTCTAAACCAAAAAAATCGATAGTTTTTTTAACAATTGACATACCTAAACCGAATTCACCTTTACTACCCTTTTCATAAGGTTTAAAGACACTATTTAAAAATTGCTCATCTATAGGATCACCATCATTGTAGATTCTTAATCTATCTTTACGTAAAACTATCTTTATTTTTGTTTTAGCGTATCTTTTAGCATTATCGACAATATTATCAACTACAGTATAAAAATTCTCTCTATAGCCTTTAAAAAAGATATTATCTGATAAATCAAGTTCAAATACTATGTTAGTTTGGAACCTATAATTTTGAATTACCTCTAAAACTAATTCTTTCATATCAACATCTTCAAATTCTCTGTTTTTATCAAGATATTCTAGCGAATTATATTGAAGTAATCTATTTACTTTTTTCTTTAATATTTCTGCTTGAGATATAATTATTTTAGAAGCTTCATTTTCATCAACAACTTTGTCTTGAAATGCCTCAGCATAAGATTTTATAACAGCAATTGGAGTTTTAAAATCATGAGATAGATTTTGTAGCATTTCTTGCTTAGTATTTTCATTTTTTTCTATTTCTTGACGCATTTTTTCAATTGACTTTGATAAATCTCCAACCTCATCTAAGCTATCATCTACATAGCTTATGGCATATTTATCTCGTGGTAAATTTAAAATATGATTTTGTATCATCTTAATTCTTTTTACAAGCTTTGATGACCATAAATAAATTACATAAATTGAAACTAATATTAATAAAAAGAATAATAAAATTACTTGTAAGGCCACATTTTTTACCATGGAATCAGTATATTTATTATCAGTAAAAATAATTGTATAATTTTCTAAATTATCTTCAGTTGAAACAACATAATAAATTTTTTTCTGAGCATTTTTTATATATCCATTAGCTAAAAATGATTTTCTAGGAAATTCTTGGGATAAATTATCTTTCTTTATTCTTTGGATTAGTTCAACTAAATCATCCTCAGTAATATAATTACTTAAAGTGGGACTTTTATATGTTTCCGAGTAGTTTGGTTCCTTTATATAATATCCTATATTCATATCAGGTAGCTTTTCTTCACCCTTATTATTTATTAAATAAACATAAGTAGATAATCTTGAGTACACCTCGTCCTCAGCAATAACCTGTATTCTAGTTAAGGCAATTACAGAAAAAGCACAAGATGCTACTAATATAATCGTAAAAAATAATAAAAGTAATTGAGAAGGAATATTTAATTTTTTCATATTGATAATCTATACCCATAACCATAAATTGTTTCTATAGATAAATTAGGCATCTTTTGACGAAGCCTACGCATTAAATCATCAACCACTCTATCACTACCAAAATAATCACTACCCCATACTCTATCTAAAATCTGATCTCGTGAAAATGCCTTTGATTTATTTTGAATTAAAAATAATAATAAATCATACTCCTTTGAGGTTAAATTAATATTTTCATTATTTAATGTAACAATTCTTTTATCAAAATCGATAATGTAACCATTAATATTTTCGATATTACTTGACTTATAGTTATTAGAATTATAGCTTCTAGCTAATAAATTCTTTACCCTTAAAACTAATTCTCTTATAGAATATGGTTTAGCAACATAATCATCACTACCTAATTCCAATCCCATAATTTTATCAATATCTTGATCACGAGCTGATGTAAAAATAACTGGCTTTAAAGGGTTATTTTTTCTGATTTCTTTAATTAAATCATAACCAGAAATTACACCAGGAAGCATAATGTCTAAAATCCATAAATCTATATCATCAAAAATAGCTTTCGATGCTGATTCACCATCTTTAAAATATACTACTTCATATTTTTCATTTTCTAAATACTTAATTACTAAAGAAGCTAAATTCTTTTCATCCTCAACTAATGCTATTTTATACATAAGTCCACCTCATTAACATATACTACCTAAATTATAGCATAATTATTTTTTTATATAAATATCTTCCTTAAAACGAATAAAGAACAACCGACAGGTTGTTCTTTATCCATAATTGGGAGAGTTATAGTTTGCTTATGAAAAAAGTTTATCTATCTTTGTAGGGAGATTATGATAGATATTTGTCTTCTTAAGACAACTATAGTATACCCAATAAATATTGTATTATTATCTTAAATTTGTGTGAAAATATGTGAAAGATTAATTTTCATCATACATGTCTTCATAATCGTCCATGTAATCATTATATTTATCTTCATTAAAGCCTTCTTCAGTATATCTATCGATATCTTCACCATCATTTAACTCATCATCAGAATCATCGTATGAGTCATTATCTTCATCATAATCCTCATCCTCTTCATCCTCATATTCGTTATCATCTTCGTAGTCTTCGTCTTCTTCATCTTGTTCATCAGAAGTCTCTAAATCCTCTTCATCAAGATTATCCTCAACAACCTCGTCTTCTTCAACTTCATCATCTTTTGAATTGAATGCTGAACCATCCTTATCAAATTCATCTAGTGATTGACGAATCTTTAAGTCCCATTCATCATTACCCATATAAACGAATTTTGAGCTTGTAGTTATATCGATATATAATTGAGTGGCATATTCTCCATCTTCATCATTAAGGCCTTTCATTTCCAAAACCTCTTTGATAAGATTTCTAATATTTTGAACACCACGTTTTTGTTCCATTAGTTTAACTGCAACTTCTAATAATGACATTTGTGAAATATTTTCCATTTTTATTCCTCCAAAATTGAATGCTATTACATTTTACTTGAAAAGTCAACATTTTTCAAGTATTTCAATGCAATATTATCCATATTTTATGACTTGACAGCTTTTCATTATCTAAAATCATATCATATTCAACCATGATTTTATTTTTATTGATTATTAATTTTTTGCAAAAAGCTATAAAATTAAACTCTAAACCAATATCGTTTTTATAATATGATGGTAAACATTTTCCCTCGACTAATGTTATTTTCATTTTTATTAGTCCTTCTCTAATTAAAATTAATTTATTATCTAATATCTGTAAATGAATTTTAGTTTCTAAAGTTGATTTATCCTCAAAAACCAAATATTCTCCATCATAATAACCTTCACTTTGAAAGCTTACCGAATTATTTTCTTGGTCAACACTACGAAAAATAACTACCATATAAACCTCTATAAAATTAAAAAAATCAATAAAATTATAAGACCAGGAATTCTCAAAAATCCCAATAATAAAATTGATAGAATTGAAAACGGAAGTCTGAAATTAAAAAACTGTCCAATTAAATTAATAATTAATAAAAACAATACTCCAAAAATAAGTGACTTTATTATATATTTAACTGTTTTCACATATATCACCATTTAATATTATGGTGATTATTTAATTAATATTCGTGTCTACCTTCAAATGCTTTTAAAACAGTCATTTCATCAACGTAAGATAAATCACCGCCAACTGGTAAACCATATGCTAATCTAGTTATTTTGACATTATATTCACTTAATAATTCCTTAATATAGCGAGCAGTTGTTTCCCCCTCTAAGGTAGCATTAGTTGCTAAAATAATTTCATCTACTTCATTATTCTTAACCTTATCGACAAGTGAATCAATATTTAAATCATGAATACCTATTCCCTTTGAAAAGCTAATTGCTCCATTTAAAACGTGATATATACCTTTATAATCATTTATTTTTTCAATAGTATATAAATCCTTTATACTCTCTACGACTAAAATTTGACGATGATTTCTTTTTTCATCACTACAAATGCTACAAATGTCCTTTTCACTAATATTGCCACAGCTAGAACAAATATGAATATCCTTAGTAATTCCAATTAATGAATTAGAAAAGTCTATAATTTGAGCTTCATCTAGCCTATTAAGACAATATAAAGCAAATCTTTCAGCTGATTTTCTTCCTACTGATGGTAGAAGAGAAAAAGAATCAATTAAATCTTCTAAAGCTTTTGGATATTTCATTAGAATAATCCTAAGCCTCCTCCAAAGGCACCCATTGTTTTTTGAGTTTCAGCTTCAATTTTTTTATTTGCATCATTAATGGCAATGACAATCATATCTTGTACCATTTCTAAATCATCCTTTACAGCTTCTGGATCAATACTTACTGATAATACCTCATGAGAGCCCTTTACCTCAACGCTTACAACTCCACCGCCAGCAGTACCCTTAAAAACTGTGTTTTCAAGCTCTTCTTGAGCTTCCATCATTTGTTTTTGCATTTTCTTTAAACGCATCATTGCTTGTTGATTCATAAATTTATTCCTCCAATATTTTTAATTGTCCTTCATCAAAAAATTCTAAAGCATCTGACTCAATAGAATTTTCTAATTTTACTTGAGACTGGTTAGTAGGTATTACCCTACGATTTACACCAATTTCTATATCATCTAAAATTGGCTGTTGATTACCAGCTTCATACTTTTTCTTATAATCTATTCGTATTTTACTCCAAACTGCCTTAGGAATGCAAATATAATCTTTAATATTTAAATCAAATTCATTAAAAATTTCCATTATTTTAACATAATTCTCATATAGCATTACTCTATTACAAAAACCAACATCCTGTAATTCAACTATAAAGGCATCATCACTTGCAGCAACTATATGCCCATTTACAAGTATCTGAATTGCAAAAATATTAGTATAACGTTCAGCAATTTGTGACCAAACTTTATTAAGTTTTTCTTTTTTGGCTTTACTAGCATTATTTAATATTTGTTCTATATCCCTAACAGTAATTTTATCCTTAAATATAGGTGTTATATTAACCTCTAGATTTGTTTTAGTTTCGACCTTTTCCTTTTCAATGTTACTGTAATTATCGATATCATCAACGGTTGGAAGAGGTGGAACTACCATTTTTTCTTCTACAACGTTAATATTTTCCTTCTTTTTATTAACTAGCATATTAATAGTATATTCTAATGACTCTAATCTATCTTCTAAACTAGCTTCAACATTAAGTCTATTATCACTCATTTTCAATAAAGCCAGCTCTAAATAAGCCCTTTTTTGAGTAGAAAATCGCATAGAAGATAAAGCCTCATTTAATATATCTAACCAAGAATATATAATTCCCTTAGTAACCTTATTAGCTAATTTTTTAAAATTATCATTTTTAAACATTAATTTTTCATCTATAACAGCTTGATTCTTATATAATAATACATCTCTTAAAAATAAAATTATGTCGTTTATTATCCTAGGAACCTCTTTTCCTTGTTTTAGCATTTCATCCATCAAAACAATTGAATTAGTTTCATTATTATTTAGGCACGATTCTATTAAATCAATTAATTTTAAATACGAAACATTACCTGACACTGCCAAGACATCATCTAAATCTATAGTTGGTGACACACTATAAGAAATACATTGATCTAATAATGATAAAGCATCACGCATACCACCTTCAGCAGAAGAAGCTATTTGATGAATTGCCTCATCAGTAATATTGATATTTTCATCACTACATACTAATTTTAATCTTTTAGTAATGTCATCTAAAGAAATAGCTTGAAAATCAAAGCGTTGACAACGTGATAATATTGTATTTGGTAGCTTATATGGTTCTGTTGTTGCTAAAATAAAAACTACATGCTTTGGAGGTTCCTCTAATGTTTTTAATAAGGCATTAAAGGCTGCATTAGATAACATATGAACCTCATCAATTATATAAACCTTATATTTTCCTACTGACGGTAAAAATTTAACGGTATCACGCAATGATCTAATATCATCAGCACCATTATTTGAGGCAGCATCGATTTCAATAACATCTGAAATATTACCCTTTTGAATACCTTTACAAATAGCACATTCATTACAAGGCTCAATAGCTGGACCATGCTCACAATTTAAGGCTTTAGCCATAATTTTAGCTAATGTAGTCTTTCCAGTTCCACGAGGACCACAAAATAAATACGCATGGGCCACTTTATTTAATTTTATAGCGTTTTGCAAAGTTTTTATTATATGCTGTTGACCTACAACCTCACTAAATTTTTGAGGTCTATAAGCTCTATATAATGCTACATAAGCCATAAAATAATCACCTATCCTAAATAATATATATTCTTTGTTCCGTTAGAGTCATAATAATGATAATAAGAAATATAGGTATCTCCTGAAACAATTAAATCATAAATCGAAGTTGTAAAATCATCCTTATTTAAATTTATTCCAATATAGCTATAGGCCTTAGAGACTAAATCGCTACAATATGATTTATTAGTAGTATCAAATAAGAATGAATAGTTATATGGATCACCAATAAGCGAAGAAGCCACTGATAAAACCTCTTGTCTTTGTTCTTCTGTAGTCCTAACCCTTAAACCAATGACCTCATTATAAATATCATTACTACCCCAATAAGTTCTATAGCTAGAAGAAGCTAAATTAGCACCCTCTTCAAGACCTGTTGCCTCTATTGATTTTAAATCAGACAAAGTAAAATCTAAATCAGTGTAACTATCAGTGCACAATGCGGCATGACCACCTGCAAAAAAGGTTATAAAGGCTCTAACGAATGAAGGTCCAAGCAAAGCCTCCTTTGTAACCAAAATATCTCCTGGAGCACCTGGAATTATTAAATTATCCTTAACTATGTAAGAAGGTAATTCTTCATTAGATTCAATCTTGTAAAACTTAACATTATCAGTAGATATATCCTGTTGATAAACTCCTTTTGCTTTAAAATTACTAACCTTTACTGATGTCATAACATTTTTTACACTTGCAGATAAAATTGCTCCTATTAAAATAAAAATTATTACACTTCTTAAACATATCAATATATATTTTAAATATTTTTTCATAAGCATATTGTATCACAAAAATATAAAGAAAGAAATCATATAAACAATTTAATTTAAAAATAAAAATAGAGGCCATATCAAATTGATATAGTCTCTATTTTTACTATTTTTGTTTAGGCTTAATTACAATAGCACGATTTTCGCCTTCGCCCTCTGATTCTGTATAAATATCACGCCAATCACTTAATTTTTCATGAATAACACGACGTTCAAAAGAATTCATTGGCTGTAATTTTACAGCAACCTTTGTTTTAGCAACCTCTTTTGCTGTTTTAGTTGCTAAAATTTCAAGTTGATGGGCTCTATTACTACGATAACCACCTATATCTAAAGTAGTAATAATATGATCTTTTGTATAAGTTGAAATTAAGTTACGCAATAAAATTTGCATTGCTTCTAAAGTTTTTCCCTTAACACCTATTAAAAGAGAATTTTCGTAGCTATCAATTATATAGTGAATTTGTTGCTCACCATTTACAGATCTTGCTTCAATTTGATAGCCAATATTTAGTGCCTTTAAAATGCCCTCTAAATACCTTTTTCCCTCTAATGTCAAATTAACATCAACTAAAGCCTCACAATTAAGACCATCAGGTAATTCACCTAAAACATTAAGAAAAATTTTATCACTTGAAATATGTAATTTTTTTACTGCTTCAGCCATAGCCTCTTCAGTATTTTTTGCTATAAATTCTACTTTCTTTTGCATAGCTACCCACCACTACAAATTTTTTTCTTTTTGTAATTTATAATATTGAATTTCGTTAATCTTACGACCAACCTGAGATTGGAAAATTTGATAAATAGCACCAATTAACCAATATAAAGCTAATGATGTTGAAGATAAAGCCATAATTACAAACATAACATTCATAATCATCATTACCCATTTCATTTGCTTTTGTTGTTGTTGCTGCTGATTACTTTGAGCATTTGGACGATGTTTTTGATATTTTGCTGGTCTTGAAGACAGCTTTTGTTGTAAAATTTGAAGACCACCAAAGGCTAAAGCAATTACTGCTGCAAAAATTTTATCCTTAAGTTCTGTTGCTTCTAAAAATGATGTATTTAGTTCAAAGAAATTAAATAACTTTGTATTAGTTAAGGCAAATCTACCACTATAGGTAACAGATACTGCACCATCGATAGTAGTTGTTATCGTTGCATTTACTCTTTGAACAACTTCATACATAGACATGAAAATTGGGAATTGAAGGAACATAGTTCCAACACAGCCTAATGGGCTAACCTTATATTTTTTATAGACCTTCATCATTTCCATTTGCATTGCTTGACGAGCCTGTGGATCTTGTCTTGAACCATACTTCCTTTGGATGTTTGCAATTTCTGGTTGCATCAAAGTCATCTTTAAACTCATACCATTTTGTTTACCATAAATTGGCCAAGCAATAGTTCTTACAATTAAGGTAGTAAAGAAAATACCCCAAAAGAAGGAATTGCCAAGTCCTTTACCTATAGTAGAGCATAGCCAAGCAATTGGGAATGATAAAATATTTATTGGCCATCCCCAAAGTGTATTCCAAAATCCCCTACCATTATTCCAAAGATCTATCCATTCTTGAGAATAAGTAGTATAAGGCTTTTTATACCAACTGCCAGAATCCATACGACAACTTGTTAATGTCAATAATAAAAAGAATAAAAAAAGTACAAAGATAATTTTATGTCTATTTTTATAGAAAAAATTACTCATTTTTTTCTCCTTTGATTAATTTTTGTTTATAAAATAGATATTCTAATTGCTTATACATTTGTTGATATGTTAAATTCAATGTTTTAACTTTTACAATGATAAAAACATCAATTTTTGAATTTAAGTCAATATTTAAACAATCAACAATGCTATGGACTTGCCTTTTGAGGCGATTTCTTATTACAGCATTACCAATTTTTTTGCCTACACTAATCGCATACCTAAAATTGCTGGTTTGTGGATTAATCTTCTTATATATAGAGAAATAGGCATTAGATGAATATTTTTTTTCATTTAAAATTTGCTCTATTTCTTTACTTTTTTTTACGCGATATTGTTTATTCATAGAATATCTCCATTATTAAAATAAAAATACGACCAAAAACAAATTGATCTGGTCGTACATGTTATGTCAATAATAATATGATTTATTAAACTGTTAATTGTTTTCTACCTTTTTTACGTCTACGAGCTAAAACTGCTCTACCACTCTTTGTTGCCATTCTAACACGGAAACCATGAGTTACTTTTCTCTTACGTTTATTAGGTTGATAAGTTCTTTTCATTCCTAAAAACCCCTTTCTTTCCAAAACCACGCCCCATTATTTTAACAAAATTTAATATGGATGTCAACTCAATTTAAAAAATTATAGTATATTTTATTTTTAGGTTTTTTTTATCAACATAGTTTTTTAAAAAATTGTTAATATTTTTCAATTCAATGTGGATAAATTATAAACACATTTATCAACATGTGCATATGTTGAATTTAGTAATTTTTCTTGAAATTAAGCCCTTTTTTGCGTTACTTATCCACATTTTTTTAAAAAATTGACATTTTTTCCTTAAAAGTTATCCACATTTTTTGTGGAAAAGTTTTTGTTGATATTTAAAAAAATTATGATATAGTTAAGTAAGATTGTAGGTGAGAATATGAATGATTATCAATCCTTATGGAACGATACCTTAGACAGATTATCAAGAAATTTATCAGAAAATACTTTTTTAGAAACATTTGGTGAAGTAAAACATGTAATGAAAGAAGAAAATGGAATAATCTATGTATTGGTACCTTCTACTTATATCAAAAGTAAAATAAACTCTGTTTATATAAGACAAATTGGAAGTATACTTGCATCACTTACAACTAAAAAATTAAAATTTAAATTTGTTTGTGAGGATGAATTAAAGAAAGAGAAGCCTTTAACTTTTTCAAAAATTTCAAAAAATAATTTAAATGAAAATTACACCTTTGAATCTTTTGTTATAGGTGATTCAAATAGACTAGGCTATTTTACTGCCATGAAGGTTGCAGATAATCCTGGGACGTTTGTAAATCCCTTATACATTTTTGGGGGAGTTGGTCTTGGGAAAACTCATCTAATGCAAGCTATTGGAAATTATATTTCAGAATCAGATTTAAATAACAAAATTCTTTATGTTCAAGCCAATGAATATCTAGAAGATTATGGTAAGGCAACAAGAGATAACACGATGAGAGCATTTGAAGAAAAATATGAGGATTTAGATGTTTTATTAGTTGATGATATTCAAATGCTAGAAAAAGGAAAAAGCTCTCAAGAGGAATTTTTTAAACTCTTTAATAATATGATTTCTAAGCAAAAACAAATTGTTATAACATCAGATTGTCCAGCCTCTAAATTAAATGGTATTATGGATAGATTAACATCGAGATTTCAAATGGGTATAACTGTAGATATTAAACAACCAGACTTAAATCAAAGAATAAATATATTAAAGCGTAAATTAGCAGAAACCACTGAAAAAACTATCGATGATGAGGTATTACAATATATTGCAGAGAATTTTACCGATAATGTTAGAGAACTTGAGGGGGCTCTTACTAGAGTTTTATGGGTTTCTGAGGTTTATAATACTAAACCAAACTTACAAATGGCCATCGATGCCTTAGAAATTTTAATTAAGGCTAAAAAGCCTAGTGTTAATCAAAATTATGAAAATGCCCTAAGTATTATTGCTAATATGTATAGTATTAGTGTAGCTGATTTATTAGGTAATTCACGTAATTCAAAATATGTTTTACCTAGACATATAGCTATGTATATTCTTAAAAATAATTATAAGCTAACTTATTCAAGAATAGGATCTATTTTAAATGGTAGAGACCATACAACCGTTATGAATGGATGTACTAAAATTGCTAATGATATTAAGACAAATCCAGAATTAAAAATGGCCATCGATTCTATCTTAAAAAAAGTGTAAATATTGTGGAATATTGTAGTTTTTCCACACTAAATATGGTATAATAAACCTAGGTATTACGGCATTTTTTGGACTTATCCACAAATTCACATTGCTAATAATAACAATAATATATAATAATATAGATTTTTAATGGAGGAAATCATGAATTTTACTATTGACCGAGAAATTTTATTGGAAAATTTAAATGTTATTTCTAGAGGTTTACCATCTAAATCTCCTATGCCAATTTTAACTGGTATTAAGTTAGAAGCAACTGATGTTGATTTATATATGACATCTTCTAATACAGATATATCTGTAGAAGTTTTAGTTTCAGATTCAAGTTTAAAAATAGAGGAGCCTGGTAAAACAGTTGTTCCAGGAAAATTCTTTATTGAAATCATAAGAAAGGTAAATTCTAAGAAAGTAACCCTTTATTTAATTGATGATAAAATATTAGTAATAAAGGCAGATAGAGGAGAGTATAAGCTTCATATTATGGATTATATGGATTATCCTAATATTGATTTTGTATGTTTAGAAAATCCTTTAGTTTTACATGCATCGATTTTAAAATCATTAATTAAAGAAACTGTTTTTGCTACAGCAGTATCTGAAAAAAAGCCGATACTAACAGGTGTAAATTTTAAGCATACTTCTGGTAACTTAATAATTACAGCAACAGATTCTTTTAGATTATCTCAAAAAATTATATCAATAGAAAATTATAATGATTTTAATATAACTATTCCTAACAAGTCATTAGATGAATTATTAAAAGCAATAGATAATTTTGATGAGGATTTAGCTTTATATTTTTCTACTAATAAAATTTTAGTTAAATATAAAAACGTGTTATTCCAAACTCGTTTATTAGATGGTAATTACCCAGATACCTCTAAATTGATCCCTAATGAATTTCCAATAGTAATTAAATTTAATCGTGATGAGCTTATAGATGCTGTAGAGCGTGTTGCTTTACTATCACCTAGGGATAAAGAAAAAGATAAAGAAATAACTTATAGTATTATCAAGTTGACAATTAAAAAGGATCGTGTTGTTGAAATATCTACTACTAATGCTACTATAGGTGATGCTAAAGAGGAGATTATTCCAACAGGTATGGATGCGACTGGAACAATTGTAATTGGTTTTAGCTCAAGATATTTACTAGAAGCCCTAAGAAGCTTTATATCTACAGAAATTTCAATGAATTTATCAGGGGAAATTCGTCCGTTTGTAATTCGTGGCGATAAAGATATGAATTTAACTCAATTGATTTTACCTGTAAGAATGGATTAATTTAAAAAACTATGAATATTATTTTGATGTTCATAGTTTTTTTTAGCCACTAATAAAATAAAGGAGAAATGTTTATGAAAAAAGCTATAATTTTAATTTTTTTATTATTTTCTATTACATTATTCAGCTGCAATAACGAAGAAAGCCCAAAAGATTATACACTTACAGTATCTTTAGATGATACTAATACTAATAGTAAAGATTTATCATTTACTGAAAATAGTATAATATTAGAGGAATCATTAAATGATTTGGTTTTTTCAACTATTCCTTCTAAAGATGGATATGAATTTAATTGGTATTTAGATGAAAATTTAAATAATTTAGTTCAATTTCCTTATACAATTACCAAAAATGAAAGATTTTATTTTGGTTGGAATTTAAATTCTATGTATCAGGTTAATTATTCAAGTACTGGATATGTTACCGATTCTTTTGTTGATTATACACAATATGAGAATACTTCTCAATATCGTAAGGTTTCAACCGCAAGTGAATTTATAGATGCTATAATTGATGCTAAATATCATTATAAAAATGTTTGGGATGACAATACAAATACGTATACTCAACTTCCAGCTGATGGCTATAACCAAGATAATATGATTGGTAGTGTTAAGGTTATAGAGATACTAAATGATATAAATTTAGGCTATAATTTATTAACAAATGAGGAAAAGAATAGTGGTGTTGTAGATGATTTTTGTCGCAATAAGCAAACAACTATTGCCGCTGTTACAATGTCTGATATGTATTTGGAAAATGGAATTAGTCAAATTAAAATAGAAAATACATCAAATTTATTAATATTTTCTAAAAATGGTTCTAAATTAACTCATTGTGGCTTTAAGTTAACAAGCTGTGATAAAGTGGCAATAAGAAATTTAGAGTTTGATGAAATATGGCAATGGGAAGATTCATCTAATCCTTCAACAGGTGTAATATTGGGTGATTATGATGCTTTTGGTTGGGCTTATTTTAAAATCTCTTTTTGTGGTAAAATATGGATTGATCATTGTACATTTGGTAAATCCTATGATGGTCAAATCGATTACTCTAATCCTGATTATACTGCAAATTCCGGAGTAGCCTTTAGAGCTCCATATGGTGCTGATGGTTCAAATGGTTTACATATCTCTTGGTGCAATTTTAATGCTGGTAGTGATGATAAGAATGGCTATTTGTATAAAATGATGGCTAAAATTGAAAATGAATATCAACAAGGCAAAACCAATTATTTATATTACAATGCTTTAAGAGATGCTGGTATTTCTTTTGAACAAATTTTGTATGGTATAGCTATACCTCAAAAGAAAGGCTTTCTTTGTGGTGATAGTGGTGACAATAAAAATGATTATCAATATAATTTAAAATTAAATATTTCATTTGCTAACTGTATATTCAAAAACATTGAAGATCGTCTTCCTAAATTAAGAGGAGGAAATGCTTATATGTATAACTGTGTTGTTGATTCTTCACAATACTATCAGTATAGAACTGAACTTTTAAAATTAAATGCTAAAACAGCTGTTCAAAAGGTTAATTCTAAATGGAAATGTGCTTTAGTATCACAAGGAATTATTTGCAGCAATGGTGGCAGTGTTCAAGCTGAAAATTGTATTTTTAGAGGAATTCAAGATTTATTAAAAAATAATGAATCAACATCAGCGTTAACTTCTACTCAAAAGCGTGGAGGCTATAATTTAGTTGATTGTAGCTATCAATTAACTCAAACCTCAACAATTGTTACTAATAATTTTCCTAATTCATCAATAGGAACCTTAAAAAAAGAATATTTTAGTTGGCATACAGCTGATGGCTTAGCTCCATTTGAAATTGAAAAGGTAGATTTAGCAAATTTAGAAGCCTTTTTACAAAGAGAAAATTATGGAGTTGGTACTCATAGTAATTTCTTTGATAGCTTTTTAAAATCTAATTATAGATAAAAAACCATATACTAGTGAACCCTTAAAATGGGTTCACTATATATGGCCAGCTTGTTGACAAACTAGTCAACAAGCTTTTTTATATCAGTTATATAAAAATCGACACGTAGGTAAAGTCAAAAAAGTTATTCTCGATTTGTCTAAAGCGTGGTTTTTAATAATAATTATAAAAGGACAAACCCCTGATTTTTAAAAACAGGGGTTTGTCAACGGTCTGACCATATACTAGTGAACCCTTAAAATGGGTTCACTATATATGGCTTTTTTTATTTTTTATGTAAATATAATAGTACCTATTATCATATATTAATATGGTGATATTATGCAAAAAGGAGATATTGTTAGTAGAATATCCTATGGTGGAGATATTATTTTTGTCATTCATAAAATTGTTGATGATATTGCAATCTTACAGGGAATTTATGTTAGGCTTATAGCTGATAGTCCTCTTAGTGACTTAAAATTAATTGATGATGATAGCTTAAATCGTTTTGAAGAGGCTTGTAATGACTATCAAAAAAATATCATTGAAAATTATAAAAGTAAAATTAGTCATATTACTGGTAAAATTTTACATTTTGATAGTGATGATGGTTATTTACAAAAATGTTTAGGTCTATACAAATCATTAAATATTTACTCCTATGGTGTTATTTCTAAAGAAAATGAGTTAGAAGATAAAGTTTTAGAATATATACGAAAGGTTCAACCAAATATAGTTGTTCTAACAGGCCATGATTCATATAATAAAAAAGGTTTAAAGGATTTAGATAATTATAAAAATAGTTTGGCCTATTTTAAAGCCATTGTTAAAATTCGCCAACATTACTCCTTAGATGATATTTGTATTTTTGCTGGTGCCTGCGGTAGTAATTTTGAAGCCTTAATTGCTGCTGGTGCTAATTTTGCATCTTCAATAAATAGAGAAAATATTGAGGCATATGATCCAGCTATAGTAGCTATATTAGCATCTATAACACCTTTTAATCAGGTTATAGATATTAATAATCTTTATAATTTTTCTAAGATGCAAAAAGGTAGCATCGGGGGAATAGAAACCTATGGTAAAATGAGGCTATTAATCAAATAATTATAGATTTTTGTTAGCTGGTCCTTCTATAATTTTGCCATTTTTATTAAACTTAGAGCCGTGACAGCTACATTCATAGCATTTTTCTGATTCATTATAGTTTAATGCGCAACCAAGATGACTACATCTTGGAGTTTTAATTTTAAAAAAATTAGTGAAAGTATTTTTTAATAGCTTAATTCTATTACTTATTGGTAAATGTCTATTTGGCTTTAATAATTCTATTAAATTATTTTTTCTATTTAAAATTATATCCTTAATTACAAATGAACTGATCATAGCACCTGTCATTCCCCATAAATTAAAGCCTGTTGAAACATAGATATGTTTATTAAATTTGTTAATAACTCCAACATATGGAAAATAATCTAGTGTATGGCAATCTTGGTTAATCCATTGATTATATATGAGCTGATTATTAAAGTTTTCCTTTAAAAATTTATATAACGGTTTAAATCCAGTTTTATTTTTTCCAGTAATAGAGTCGTTACCTCCTATAAGTAGAAAATCCTTATAGGTTCGAAAATATATTTCATTACTATTGATTCCTACTCCATTGATTTTGGCAAAATTTTTATTGTCGGTTGCTAATACATATGATTTTTTTTGATATAATTTAGTAAAAAAATGTCCTTTAAATTTTAAAAATGGATAACCTGTGGCAATAATTATATGCTCTGCATAAATTTTATTATTTAAAGTGTATGCTATATTATTTTTAATTTTTATAATTTTGGTATTTTCATAAATTTTTAAAACTTGACTTAAATTTTTAATAAGCTTTAAAGGATTAAATTGAACTTGATTGTTAACTTCAATCGCTTTAATGTCATTATATTTTTTAATTTGACATTTAATACCTAGTTTTTTTAAGGCATCATATTCATCTTTTAATTTAGTAAATTCTGATGAAGTGTATTTATAAGATGTACAATTTTCTAAATCAAAATCGTATTTTAATGATAATCTTTTATACTCTTGAATAGCTTTTAAATTGGCATCTAAAAATAATTTTGTTTTATTAAATCCTACCTTATTTAGCATTTCAGAATAAAGATTATCTTGTAATATAGTAGCTACTGCCGTTGTTTTATTAGTTTTTTGTTTTGCTATTTTATTTTGTTCTACTAAAATAACATTTAATCCATCCATAACTAAATTATAGGCACATAAAATACCACAAATTCCTCCGCCTATAACTAAAACGTTTGTTGAAATATCCTCATCTAAGGTTGGATAAGAATCTAAAGCTACAGTATTATCCCAAATGGATTTCATAGTTAATCACCTATATACTAGGATATACACCTTTTTAATATATATACTATATAAAAAAAAGAATCTTGCGATTCTTTTACATTTGTTTTAAAATTTGATTTTTTATATCTTCTAAATTATATTGAGAACTGTGATCTGTAAATTTAATTTGTATATCATCGGTGTTATATCTAGGAATAATATGAACATGAAAATGCATAACTGTTTGTCCACTTACTTCATTACAATTATTTAATATGTTCAATCCTTTAGCATCAAATACTTTTAAAATAACTTGTGCTATTTTTTTAACCTTTGACATTACTTTAATATAGTCATCCTCAGGAATTTGTAATATGTTTTCATAATGCTTTTTTGGCATAACTAATGTATGACCCTTAGTAGCCTGAGAAATATCTAAAATTGCTAAAACATCATCATCCTCATATATTTTTGCGGATGGAATATTTCCTTCTATTATATTACAAAATACACACATATTAACCCCTCTTTTCTTATCTTTTATTTTATAAAATTTAATCATTAAAATCAACTATAAGAAAAAAATACTATAGGCTCTATTCGTTAAGCCTATAGTATTTAAATTATTTTGCATTTTGATTTTGATAAGGATAGTAGTAATTAACTTCTTCGTCAAATGTTACGTAGTTTAAATAAATTGTTAATAATAAATATCTCATATTATTGGTTGGATCTGAAATAATAATGTGATCTTTGCCGGCAGCCTCTAATTTACCTTTAAAAATTTTTGAACCCCATTGTGAATTTTCAAAATTCATGTAAACTGAAACAATTTTACCTAAATTTAATCTTAAAATATTTTCAATATATGATGATTCATCAGCCTCAGCTGGTGCTTGATAGGGATTATACCCTGTTTGATATTGAAACATCGGTGGAATTGGATAATAATAATTCATAATTTCTGTCCTTTCTTAATAACAATTTTCACTATCTACTGGTGCATAAAAACAATGGCTTTTGTATTTCCCTGAATTCCATTGACCCCACCATTGGGCTCTACAATCCTCACCAAAGGAATTATAAAACCATAAGGCCTTAGTTGCAGGAGAAAATCGCTCACCGTTTAGCACTCTTTTAGCAAGTCTAATATCAATTTGTCTAGCTGCTTGATAGAAATATCCCTTTGTGGTTGCCTCAAAGCCACCAGGTCGTTGCATTACAGCTTTTTCGATAGTATTAATGTTTTTAAAATCAAGGCAATTTGCCAAGGCCCTATTAACAACAACATTACCTACACAAAGCATACCTTTTTCTCCATCAGACTCAGCTTCAGCTCGCATTAATCTTGCTAAAAGCTTTATTTCCTCTTCATTGTGGGCAATAACTGCCATCTCATCACCTCTAGTTAATCATATGTAAATTAATTGTATTTATGATAGCCTATGAATAAAATGTTTGACTTTAAATAAAAATATATTATAATAATAGATATATTAAAGCAAGGCAAAGGAGAAAACTAAGTAATGTATTAAGAGAGTCTGAGTTTGGTGAAATCAGATTACTAGCTTAGTGGACAACACCTTTAAGTGATGGAAGAATTTAAGTAGAACCATACGTATATCTGCGTTAAAGATTTCAAGGGCTATATTTTTTAATATAGAACTAAGGTGGCACCGCGTCTTTTACGTCCTTAGAGAAATCTAAGGATTTTTTTATTTTAGGAGGAAAAGGTATGTTAAGAACAAGAATTAAAGCTTTATTTGCAACACCAAAAGAACAAGAAGTATTTTTGTGTGCTTGGGTTAGAACTAATAGAAGTCAAGCTCAATTTGGTTTTTTAAATGTTAATGATGGCTCAACATTGACTAATTTACAGGTTGTTTATGATAATAAATTAATTAATTTTGAAGAAATTTCTAAATTTAGAGTAGGTGTTTCTGTAAGTATCAAGGGAATGGTTGTTTTAACACCTAATATGAAACAACCTTTAGAGGTTCATGCTAGTGAAATTATTATGCTTGGTGATTGTCCTGAGGATTATCCAATTCAGCCCAAACGTCATAGTAGAGAATTTTTAAGAGATGTTGCTCATTTAAGAGGTCGTACTAATTTATTTAACGCTGTTTTTAGAATTCGTAGTGTAGCAGCAATGGCGATTCATACATATTTTCAAGAAAGAGGCTATTTATATGTTCATACGCCATTAATTACTTGTGCTGATTGTGAGGGCTCTGACCAAATGTTTAAAATAACAACCTTGAATATAGAAAATCCGCCAAGAAATGAAGATGGCGGTGTTGATTTTAGCAAGGATTTGTTTGGTAAACAGGCTTTTATAACTGGTTCTGGTCAGTTGCATGGAGAAACATTTGCGATGGCTTTTGGCGATATTTATACTTTTGGTCCAACCTTTAGATCTGAAAATTCTAATACGCAAACTCATGCTAATGAATTTTGGATGATAGAACCAGAAATGGCATTTTGCGATTTAGAAGGCTTGATGGATATCGAGGAGGAAATGCTAAAATTTGTAATTAAATATGTTTTAGATCATTGCCAAGTAGAAATTGATTTTTGCGATCAATTTGTAGAAAAAGGCTTAAAGCAAAAAATTACAGCCTTATTAAATAGTGATTTTGTAAGGATTAGTCATCATGATGTTGTTGATATTTTATTAAAATCTGGTAAAAAATTTGAATTTTTACCAAGCTACGATGATGATATAGCTAAAGAACACGAAAAATTTATAACTGAGTACTTTAATGGACCTGTATTTATTACTAACTGGCCTAAAGATATAAAAGCATATTATATGAAATTAAATGATGATGGTAAAACTGTGGCTGCAGTAGATTTAGTTGTTCCACATGCAGGTGAGTTAATGGGCGGTTCTCAAAGAGAGGAAAATTTAGATAAATTATTAAAGAGAATGGAAGAGATGCACGTAGATACTAAAGAAATCGAATGGTATTTAGATACTCGTAGATATGGTGGCTGTATTCATTCTGGTTTTGGTATGGGATTTGAAAGACTAATTATGTATTTAACAGGTATTGAAAATATCCGTGATGTTATTCCATTTCCTAGAACACCTAAAAATTGTAAATATTAATAAATTACACTCCCAAAATTTTTGGGGTGTTTTTTTCTATATAAATGTTGTAAAAAAATTGTAAATTTTTGATGAAAGTTGCTTAAAAAGGGGATTTTTTGTTTACTTTATACGATATTATTGATAAAATATATATTGGATAACGTTGTATTATTTTTGGAGTTTTTTATAATGAAGAAGTTTTATTTATTTTTCTTAAATATTTTAATAGTGACATTATTTATAGGTTGTAGTAATCAAAGTGATATAAATGAAAACCATTATACTAATGAATCTAATAATATCATTAGTAAGTATGAGTTATTAAAAGATAACTATTTTAATTCTAATTTAATCACTATCAATGAGGATGTATATATCACTACTAACAAAGATGAAGATATAACCTATAATAGAAAAACTAACATTGATAAAAAAGACTCCTATACACTTTCATATATTAATTATAAAAATAACAAATATGTATTTCAAAATGAAAATAATTATTATTTTACGGATAATGCAAGTCAATCTAAGCTTAATTTTATAAATTCTGATGATATTTATCCTACATGTGGCTTTTCTTCTATTTTTTCTATTGAAGATTATAGATATTCTGATAATACTTTAAAACAAAATATCTACGCACCTGATATACTAAATTATGAAACGATGTTTGAAAATGTTAATTTAGAACTAAATACATCTTATGATTATAATCCATCTATTATGAAGATTAATATATATTTAGATAATGGTAATATTATAATTGATTTTGATTTAAGTTTAGTTTTTAGTTCTTATTTGAAATCTATTCATAGATTGGTATCTTTTTCGTTTGAAGATTTCTTAAAAGAAGATTTCAAATTTAGTGATTCTACTGATTATTTTAAGGTTGATACTAGTTCTTATCTTGATACTTATATCATTGAAATGGTTGAAGAATACGGAGATTCTATTTTTATAAAATCTGGCGATTTTGATATGTTAATTGATGCTGGTCAAATGGCTGATGGTAAAAATGTTAATGATTTAGTTTCAAAATATTGCCAGGATAAAATATTAGATGTCGTTGTTGCTACTCATGGTCATGCCGATCATATTGGAGGCTTTACTAATGCTTTATATGGCATAAACAAAATTAATTTGATTATCGATTATGGATATGAGGATTATTCTCGTTATGAAACTTTAAAAGATGAATTTATTTCTAAAGGTAGTACCTATTATAGTGCCTATGATTGTGTAAATTTAGTGAATGGAGCTTATAAAAAATATAATTTTTCTGATGATTTATCAATTGAGGTAATTAATACAAATCAGTATAAAGAAACTGATAGTATTTTAGAAAATGATGAAAATGAAAATGAGTTTTCTGTTGTTATAAAATTGAATTTTAAAAATAATAGTTACTTATTTACAGGTGATTTAGCTGGTGATTCATTTTCTGAGGCCTTAAAAGAGGAAAATTTGAAAGATATAACAGTTTATAAAGCGATGCATCATGGAGCAGTCTCAGAAAATTCTAACAACAAAGATATTTTAAATTATTTAAATCCTAAAATTTGTGTTTCTTCAGCTGCCATTATTGATAGTGACAATCCTATGGATCATTCAATAAATGGTCAAATAATTTATCAGCATCCCCGTTCAAGTTTTGTTAGAAATATTTTAAATACACCCCATTTAAGGGAAAGTAAAAATTATTATTTTAATGGAACTATGGGGACTATTCATATTAATGATGATGGAATTAATCTCCCTAATGTTACTGGCTTAGGAGCTACAAAGGGCTATAGTATTTTAGGAGTTAAGGTTCTAGGTGAGCAAAATAAAAGATTTTATGATACTCAAATGTATCAACAATATTATGAAAGGTAATAATTATTACAGGAGGAAAAAAGTATATGGAAGTTAAATTAGTTAATTTGACTAAGAAGTTCTTAAAACAAGAAGGAAAAAAGAAAAATAACGATGAGGTTGTGGCAGTAGATCATATAAATATTGATGTTAAGGATGGTAAGCTTATTGGTTTATTAGGTCCATCAGGCTGTGGAAAATCTACTACTTTGTATATGATTGCCGGTCTTCACCGTCCTACAGAGGGACAAATCTTCTTTGGAGAAAGGGAAGTTACTGAATTACCTCCTGAAAAAAGGGGAATAGGTTTAGTATTTCAAAATTATGCCTTATACCCTCATTTATCTGTTGCCCAAAATATTATGTTTCCATTATTGAGTAGACATGAAAAAAAGGCAGAAGCTTATAAAAAAGCTAAGGAAATGGCTAAGCTTGTTGGCATTGAAGGACTAATGGATCGTCTTCCTAAGCAGCTATCAGGTGGACAACAACAACGTGTTGCTATAGCAAGAGCTTTAGTAAAGATGCCAGAGGTTTTACTTTTAGATGAGCCTTTATCAAATCTAGATGCTAGATTAAGATTGCAAACTAGAGAGGAAATCAAAAGAATTCAGCGTACTACTGGAATTACAACAATATTCGTAACTCATGATCAAGAAGAGGCAATGAGTATATCTGATGAAATAGTAGTTATGAATTTTGGAGTTATTCAACAAATTGGTGCTCCACAGGATGTATATAATAATCCAGCTAATGAGTTTGTAGCTAAATTTTTAGGAACACCACCTATTAATATTATTGAAGGTGTTTATGAAAATAATCAATTTAAATTTGGCGATCAAGTGTTAAATGAAGATGTTATATTATCAGATGATGATAAAAACAATATTAAAGATATACATATAGGAATACGTCCTGAATTTATTAAGCTTGATCCAAATGGAAAATATGAATTAGAAATTGAATTTATTGAATATATTGGTCGTGATAAAACAATTATTTTTAAATTGCCAGGTATCGATAATAAAACCTTTAAGGCTGTAATTCCTTCTTCTACAAATTGTGAGGCTGGAAAAATAACTAAGTTTAATTTGGATAATTTCTTTATATTTGTTGAAGGTGGAAGGAGAGTTAAATAATGTTAGAATGGAAAAAAGATGGGTGGAAGGCTATCATTGCTTTAGCGCCGATGCTAATCATTCTTATTATATTCACCTTCTATCCAATAATTAATACAATGATCATATCCTTCTTTCCAAGTTACAATTATAATTTTAATACTTTTGGAGATTTTGGATTTGGATCATATCAAAAGGTGCTATTAGATCCGAAGTTTTGGAATGCTTTAGGTATAACTGCTTTAATGGTAGTAGTTTCAGTTCCAATTTCAATTATAGTTGCATTATTAATTACTGTGGTATTAAATTCAATTAAACCACTTCGTGGCTTCTTTCAAACCATATTTTTCTTACCATATGTAACTAATGGTATTGCCTTTGGTTTGGTTTTCGCAACTATTTTTTCACCACAGCCATATGGACTAGTTAATACCATGCTTAGTTGGTTTAACATAGATCCAGTAGCTTGGACAGGTGAAGCTGCCTATGTTCCTCTTTGGGCTGGTATTTTTGTAATTACTGTCTATTCTGTATGGAATGGATTAGCTTTTAAAATTTTAGTATTTCTTTCAGGAATTCAAGGAATTGATAAGCAATATTATCAAGCTGCCCAAATAGATGGAGCATCAAAATTTAGGGTATTTAGAAAGGTTACTCTACCTTTATTGTCACCTATGGTTTTATATATAACTATTACATCGCTAATTGGTGCCTTTAAGGCCTATTCATCAGTTGTTTCACTATATGGTGAAAACATGGGTAATGGTAGTGAAGGAACATTTATGACTGCCGTTGGATATATTTATAAGTTTTTTGGAACAATTCAAAAGGGTCGTCCAGAAAATTTATCAATTGCCGCTGCCGCTGCCGTTGTGTTATTTGTTTTCATTTTAATTATCACTGGTCTACAAATGCTTTACAATAAGAAAAGGGTTCATTACTAGGAGGTGAAATCATGCAAGAATTATATTTTAAAAATGAAAAAGAAGTAAGAATATATAAGGTTAAAAGAGTTTTAAAAGATATAGTATTATATTTAATTTTGACATTTTTTGCCTTATTTACATTGATTCCATTTTATTGGATGATTTCAACTGCCTTAAAAACTAGTGAGGAGCTTGTATTAGTTCCTACAACATTCTATCCACATCAAATTGATTGGACAAGCTTTAAAAGTGTGTTTGCAGGAGAAAATTCTATATTGATACGTTATATGTTTAATACTATCTTAGTTGGCTGTGCTACGACTGTAATTTCTGTATGTGTTACGGTTTTGGCTGCGTTTGCTTTTGCTAGATTATCATTTAAAGGAAGAGATTTAATCTTTGCATTATTGCTTGCTACAATGATGATTCCTGGTGAAATGATGATTATTACTAACTTTACTACAGTTGCTGCTTGGGGTTGGCTTGATTCTTATACTGCCTTAATTATTCCTTTTACAGCAAGTGTATTCTATACATTCTTCTTACGTCAGAATTTTAAACAAATTCCTGATGAATTATATTATGCAGCAAAGGTTGATGGAAACTCTGATTTTATGTATTTATTTAAGGTCATGATTCCTATCGCAAAGCCTTCTATTATAACTATTACTATTTTATCGATGATTGGAAGCTGGAATGCTTATATTTGGCCACGTACAGTTTCTCAAGGATATACAATGAAATTGGTAACAGATGGTATTATGTCATTATTCTCTTCAGAGGTTGGAGAAAATGTTGATAACCAAATAATGGCTGCTGCTACAGTAGTATCTATCCCACTACTATTAGCATTTGTAATATTTAAAAAATATATAATGCGCGGTGTTTCTCGTGCTGGTATTAAGGGATAAGAAAAAGGAGAAATAACATGAAGAAAAAAATTTTAGGAACAGCAATCTTACTCGCTTCTATGCTAGGTGTTGCATCTTTAACATCTTGTGGTCGTGGCGGAGTAGAAAATGCCGGTGAGGCTTTTAAATTATTAAGCTTAGATGATATTAAAGGAACAGAGGAGCCAATCGTTGTAGAGTTTTGGCATTCATTTGGCCATAATATAACTCAAGAGTTAGATCCACTTATTGATTCTTTCGAAGAAGAAATGCAAAAACAAGGATTTAATATTCAAGTAAAGGCTACTGCAACTGGTGGTGGTTATGACGGCTTAAGAGAAAGAGTTAATTTAGGTACTCGTTCTAAATCAATTCCAACCTTGCTTTTAGGTTACCCTGATCATTTTGCTGATTATATAGCTAACGATATTTTATTACCACTAGATGATTTTGTTAACGCTAGTGATGAAAATATCGCTTTAGAGGGTGTCAATTTAGAAACTGGCGAAAATGATTTTATTCCATCTTATTGGGCTGAAAATCAATTAACTGTTAAAGGTGAAACCAAAATATGTGGTATCCCATTTAATAAATCAACAGAAATTATGGTTTATAATGCTTCATTAGTAGATCCTATTCTTTATGAAAAGGGCTATATAACAAAAGAAGGTAATACTTATGGTGCTTGGGAAAATCCTACTTGGGATCAAGTATGGGAAGTAAGTAAGTATATTTTAGATAATAAAAATAACCTAACTTGGACTTATAATGGTGCAACATATAATGTTTCTAGTGAGACAGAATATCCTGTTTATGTTGATAGTGAGGCTAACTTCTTTATTACTGTTGGTCGTCAATGGGGTGGAGATGGCTTATATACTGTTGTAGATTCTAATGGTGAAGGTACCGTTGTATCTAATAACGCTACTAATAAAACTGCGATGGAGTATTTCTATCAAAAGGCTCAATCTAAGTTATTCCAATTCCCACAAAAGAAGAGCCAATCTTATGGTTCTAATTTCTTAAATAATGAGCAAGCATTCATTTCTATTGGTTCAACTGCTGGTATTAATAATAATGCTTCTAAAAAATATGAATTAAAGGCTGCAGGTATTCCTCAAAAGGCTGATTCATCTACAAAGGCTGTTATTCAACAAGGTACAAATTTAGCAATTTTAACTGCAAATTCCAATAATAAAACTAGACTTGCTGCTTGGTTATTAATTAAGTATTTAACTAATACTGAAAATACTGCTACCTTCTCTAGAAATACTGGATATTTACCTGTTCGTACATCTGCTTTAGAATCTGATAGTTATCAACAATTCTTAGCAAATGAAAATGATCCATTTGAAGGATATGTAGCTAAAGCAATTAATGCTGCTTTCTCACAAAAGGATTTCTTCTATACAGATCCTGCCTTTACTGGTTCATCAATTGTACGTGATTATACTAACACACTTGTTCAAGATATCTTTATTTATGATAAGAGTTTTGATAGTGCCATAAAATCATTTTATGCTAATTTAGAGCAGTTAGATATTAAAACAGCTACTAAATAAGGAGGAATTCTATGAAAAGAAAACTATTATCTATCTTTTTATTCCTTTTTGGTTTATTTATACTAGCAAGTTGTAAAAATGAACAACCTGTTGAAGAGGTATATTATGATAGTATACCTACTGATATTGACCATTATTTTTCTAATCAAGTTCGCTTCTCAGATACTGGTATAACTGTTGAAAAAAATAAAGATGGAAAATTAGCTGGCGATTTTATCAAGGATAAGGTCGCTAAGCTAGCTCCAAAATCTATTACTGATGGTGATACTGCTGTATTTCATTTAGATAAGTATGATTCTTCAGCTACTAATGATTCATATACTAGTCCAATTGGTAAAAGCTATTCTTATTTGACAGTTAGATTTTTAGGTGTTGATACCCCTGAATCAACATCAAGCATTGATGCTTGGGGTAAGGCTGCATCTAATTATGCTAAGTCTTTATTAGAAAATGCTGAAGGTATTATTGTTGATGCCACTGACTGTGGCGATGAAATAAAAGCTGGTGCGAGATTAGATTCTAATGGAACTCGTTGGCTTGGTTTAGTTTGGTATTGTCCTGATGGAGGAAATCCTGAGGATTTATCTCAATATCGTTTATATGAGCTTGATTTAATTGAGGAATGCTATTCTCGTTATACTGGTGGAATTTCTGATAGTAAAATTGCTTATAACGCTGATAAGAATGAGGAACCTATTTTGTATTCTAGATACGCTGATACATTTGGTTCTTTAAGTGTAAGTGACTTATTATTAGAGGCTGAGGTAAGAATGACTGATCTTGAGTTAAGAATTCACGGTCAAAAGGATCCTAATTTTGATTATTCTAACACTCCAACTTTAGTATCAATTACTGAAGCTTTAGAAAATATTTCTAATCCTAATAACCCTAATAACTATATGAATAAAGGAACTTTGGTTCAAATTGAGGGTGTAATTTTAAGATATATAGGTAATAATTTCTATTTACAAGATAAACAGGGAAGCTGTTTATACGTATATATGGGAATTGAAGGAAATTCTATTGAATCACTATATAAAGTTGGTGATACAATCTCAATTCAAGGCCGTCTTTGTGAGTATGGCGGTCAATATCAAATGTCAGGTGTTGTTTTCAAGCGTGAAACTTTTAATAAGATAGAAGGCGAAAATGCGGTAGCTATGCCAGAGCCATATCAATTAAAAGGCAATGAAACAACAGCCGAATTGAAACAATTATTAGGTAAATTAGTAACAACAGAGTTTGAATTAAGTAGTATTGGTAGTAAATCTAAGGATGGTTCTTATACACTATATTCTAAGACTTCAATCCCTGATTTAACTGCTATAGGTTATCAATATGATACATTATCAGTTCGTATTAATGGTTCACTTGCTCCAGGCTATGATAGTGATTCATTTACTCGTGGAAAGAAGTATCGTGTTACTGGAGTTTTGGGTGTATATTCTGAAATGGATTTACAAGAAGAACAAAATATACCAAGCTATCAAATTATTCCTGGTAATAGACCAGTAGAGGATAATGTAGTAGTAAATGAAATTGTTCAAATTAATTAGGATTAATGCTTAAGGCTTAATCAAATAAAAAAGAGAGGTAAAAAAATTATGAAAATTAGAAAGTTTTTGGTTTCAATTTTTGCATCTTTATTTACTATTTCTTCTATTGTTGCATTAACTTCATGTAACAATAACCAAAATGATGATCCAAGTGGAGAGAATCCAGGAGGAGAAAACCCAGGTGGTGAAACTCCTTCTACATCAGATGAGGATATAGTAAATGCTGCAATGAATGCTTTAACAGTTCAAGCAACTGCTGATGCTGACTTTACATTAACTGTAAAGGGTAATGGAAATGTTAACATTTCTTGGGCATCAAATAATACAGATGTTATTACTATCAATGGTAATAAGGCTGTTGTAACTGCTCCATTTGGTGGTGAAGATGTAACTGTTAAGTTAACAGCAACACTAGTATTAAATGATGTTACAAAAACAAAAGATTTCAACGTTATTGTATCTGCAATCGCTGATGAATCAAAATCTATTGCTGATGTTAAAGCATTAGCTGATGATACAGCTACGACTGTAAGAGGTGTTGTAACTGGCTTCTTATATGCATCAGGTACTACTGATCCAGAGTATAAGAGAGGTTACTATGTTACTGATGAAACTGGTACTATTTATGTATTTGATCAATCATCAGCAGCTAATCTAAATGATGGTGATGAGGTTTACTTAAATGCTACTAAGACTACTTACAGTAACGTTGCTCAATTATCACAAGTAAGTACTTACACAGTATTATCTAGTAATGCTACTCCAGATTGGACAAGTGTTATTACTGATAAGACAATTGCTCAAATTGCTGAAAGCGAAAATATCGGTGGTAATGTTTATGAATTTGTAGGTAAAGTATTTAGAAATACATACGGTGCTTATTCACTTGATGATTTATCAGGTAGTGGTAGCTTAAGTGTTTATTTCTCAGGCTCTTCTAGTATGGATTTAGTATATTACGGTAGTGAGTTAAAAGACAAAGTTGAACAAATTGTTAAGGTTAAATTTGTTGTTAATTCTGCTAATTCATCAGGTAAGTGGAGAGGTAATGTTTTAGAGTTAGTTCCATTAACAGCGGCTGAACAAGCTCAATACATTTCTCAAACTATAAAAAATACATTCTCACTTGATGATAAGATTACACAAGCAACAACTATTAATTTATTATCTGAGATTGCTTATTATGATGCATGTAGTATTTCTTGGAGCTTAAAGAGTGGTTCTGCTGGTGCTACAATTGAAAATAATGTTTTAACTGTAACTCCTACAGATGATTTACAAACATTTACTTTAGTTGCAACTGTTACAGTTGAAGGTATTACTGATCCAGTTGTAATAGAATTTAATGAAGTAATGGTTAAAAATAGCTTTGAGGCTGTTTCCTATGAAGATTATTTAGCTGCTCAATTAGATTCTTATGTATTTGTTGAAGGTGTCGTTGTTTCATATGACTCTTATAATTCACAATATAAAAATTGTAATCTAATTTTACAAAACGTAAATGGTAATGGTGGTTACTACATTTATAGATTCCCATGTGAGGAAAGTGATCTTCAAACTGGTGGAAAATATGCTATTGGTACTACATTAAAAATCTACGGTCAAATAGATGAATATGCTGGACAAAGACAAATTAATGCTCCAAGTGCATCTGATATTGAAATTGTTGCTGAAGCTTCTAATCTTCCTCAATTCACAAATATTACAGCTACAGTAGAGGCAGAATTAAAAAATTATGCTAATAAGCTAGTAACTATTGACCAACTATACTACAATGGTACAACTTTAGTTGCCGCAAATGGTAATGAATTTAAGATTGGTAAGTCTGATTATACTGATTCATTAGTTAGTGGTAAGGTTTATAAGTTTGACGGTGTATTATCATACTATAATGGTTATTCTCTAGTTATGACTTCTGATACTTCATTTACTGAGGTAACTGAAAATATAGACTTAGTTTTCTTACCAAATATTTTAAATAATTTATTTGCAAGTAGTTATACTGCTGATGCAACAGTAAATGTTCCAACTACATTTGGTGGTAAGGCATTAACTTATACTGTAAATGCTGAATCTACTACAGTAAGTTATGCAGATGGCGTTGTAACAATTACTGCTTCAGCATCTGAAACATCTACTATTACCGTTACAGCAGAAGGCGTTGCTGAGCCTGTTACTACAATCAATGTAGTTATATCATTAGGTCTACAAACTGTTACTGTTGTTTCTCCAAATAATAGTACTCAAGGTAGTCAACAAGATTATTCTGCTGATCATGCAGCTGAGCTTGGTGTTGATTCTAATGCATTATCTATTATGTTTGCTAAAAATGATGGTAGTGGAATTGGTTATTATGCAGATTTAAGAGTTTATAATGATAAAACAGGTGGTAATGGTTCAGCTATTACAATTTCTGCAAAAGCTGGCTATGCCATTGATTCTATCGTTGTAACTTATAGTAGTGCAACATATATGGCAGGTGCCCAAATTACTGCAGCAGAGGTTGTAAATGGAACTGCTGATGCCAACAATTCTTTAAAGATTACTTATGCCGTTAATGGTGATACAGTTGAAATAAAGAACGTTGGAGTAAAAGATCAAGTAAGATTTACTGAATTAGTTATCAACTATAAGACTGTTGCTTAATTAAAATTGAACAAAGGGAGCATATTAGAGCATTAATATGCTCTTTTTGGCTTTAAAAAGGGTTTGAATGCTTATATTTTATATTATTGTTGTGTCATATTTTAGGAAAAAAACACTTTTGTCTTTATTTTTATATTTTTAATGATATAATAATTAAGGTATTTAATTTAAAATTTTTGGAGGATAAGTTCTCATGTCTATTTTATTGGGAAAAAAAGTAAAAATTTTTAGTCTTACAGCAAATGAGGAATTAGCAAATGAAATTTGTGAATCAGTTGGCATTCCACTATCAAGCTGCGATGTTTTACATTTTGCTGATGGTGAAATTAATGTTCAAATTAATGAAACTGTTCGTGGCCATCATGTATTTGTAATTCAGCCTACATCAGCTCCTGTTAATGATCATTTAATGGAATTATTAATTATGTGCGATGCTTTAAAAAGAGCTTCTGCTAAAACTATTAATCTTGTAATTCCATATTATGGATATAGCCGTCAAGATCGTAAATCTAGAAGTCGTCAACCAATTTCAGCTAAGCTTGTTGCTGATTTGTTACAAGTTGCTGGCGCTGATAGAGTTATTTGTATGGATATTCATGCTGCCCAAATTCAAGGTTTCTTTGATATTCCTGTAGATAATTTTATGGGTCTACCTATTTTATGTAATTATATTATGGATAAGAACTTAGAAAATGTAGTAGTAGTTTCACCTGACCATGGTGGTACAACTAGAGCTCGTGAATTTGCTAAGGTATTAGATACTACAATTGCTATTATTGATAAGCGTCGTCCTGAACCTAATAAGGCTGAGGTTATGAATATAATTGGTGATATTAAAGGTAAAACTTGTATTTTAGTAGACGATATGTGTGATACTGCTGGTACATTAACTGCTGGTGCTCAGGCTTTAATGAATGCTGGAGCTAAAGAGGTATATGCTTGCTGTACACATGGTGTATTATCTGGTCCTGCTATAGAGAGAATTCAAAATTCTTGCTTAAAAGAAATGATTATTACTAATACTATTAAGCTAGATGATTCTAAAAAGATTGATAAAATTACAGTTTTATCAGTAGGTCATTTATTAGGACATGGTATTTTAAGAATCTTATCAGATGAACCATTATCTGGTTTATTTACTTATTCCTATGATAAGAGCAAAAGAGAATTATTATAATGAAGTTAATTGTTGGTTTAGGAAATCCAGGTAGTGCCTATGAAAATACTAGGCATAATATTGGATTTATGGTTTTAGATGAATTAGCAAAGAGAAATAATTTAACTTTCTTTTTAGAAAGTAAATTTAAAGGAATGCTAGCTTCTATAAACTTAAATGGACAAAAAGCAATTTTACTAAAGCCTATGACCTATATGAATTTATCAGGTGAAAGTGTCATCAAGGTAATGCAATTTTATAAAATTGATGTAGAGGATTTAGTTGTTATATCTGATGATTTAGATTCACCTTTTGGTCGTGTTAGAATGAGACAAAAGGGTAGTCCTGGTGGACATAATGGTCATAAAAACATAGTTAGTCATTTAAAAACTGAGGAATATAAACGTATAAAAATAGGCATTGATAGAAATCCTAATATTAGTGTTGTTGATTGGGTTTTAAAGAAGTTTACTTCTGAGGAATTGCTTACTTTAAAGCCATCAATAGATAGGGCTTGTGAGGCTATTGAAAAGTATATTGGTGGAGAAACCTTTTATAAAGTTTCTTCACTATACTCTAGCAAATAAAGGAGAATTTTAATGCTTTTATCTTATGATGTTTTAGATGGATTAGGTTATTTTTTAAATTTATTGTTACTTGCTTTTGGAGTTGTATTGTTAATCTTTGGTTCCGATTTTTTTGTAAGAGGAGCATCTTCGATGGCAAAAAAATTGAAAATGTCATCTTTGGTTATTGGCTTAACAATCGTATCCTTTGGTACATCAGCTCCGGAATTAGCAATTAGTCTTTCTTCTAGCTTAAAGGGAGAAAGTGGCTTAGCTTTAGGAAATGTTGTTGGTTCTAATATTATGAATACTCTTTGCGTAGTAGGCTTTGCTGCGATATTTTCACCTATTGTAGTAAAGAAAAGTCTATGTAAAAGAGAATTTCCTTTTCTTTTGGCTTCGACTGTATTTTTATTAATTTTTTCGATGGATAATTTATTTTCTGGCTATAGTGGAATTGAAAATATTTTATCAAGAGGAGAATGCTTAATATTTGTTTTAGGAATTGGTTTGTTTTGCTATATTTCTATTGTTATGGCCAAAAAGGATGCATTGCTTGAAATAGGACATGCTGATATTGATAAAAATATTCAAAAAGAAGAAAAAAGACTGCCTTGGTGGTTAGATGTAATTTTTTTCTTAGGTGGTTTAGCTGGTATTATTTTTGGTGCTGAGTTTGTCACTACTCCAGCTACTAAAATAGCTACTTCATTAGGTATTCAGGCTAATTTGGATAAAGAGCTTGTTACTAATGTTGTTGGTTTAACTGTTATAGCTATTGGTACATCATTACCTGAGCTTGTTACATCTATTGTGGCTAGTAAAAAAGGTGAAAATGATATCGCAATTGGTAATGCGGTAGGATCATCAATTTTTAATGTATTATTTATATGTGGGTTATCTGGAGTTATAACTCCACTTACTATGACCAGTGATATTATTACTGATGCTATTATTTCTTTAGTATTTATTATTACTGTTTTTATAATGAGCTTAAAGGGAAAAATAACTCGTAGTAATGGTTTAACATTGATTTTATTATATGTATTATATGTTAGCTATATTTTAATTAGATTATTCTATCCTTTTATAGTTATTCCATTTTAAAACAAATTTTTTAACATTTTTTGTTAAAATTATAATATTAATAAAATAGATCTAGTTTTCTAGGTCTTTTTTCTACATCAGGAGGGAATTATGGATATTTATAATTATTTTTATAATTTAGAAAATGTCAATAAAATATTAACTAGTGATAAAATAAAAATTGCCTTAACCAATCAAGAATATAATTTAATGTTAATAGCTTGTGATTTTTTTAAAAATGATAATACGATATTTGTTGTATTACCAAATTTATATCAAGCTCAAAAATATTATGATTCTTTGGCTTCATTTATTAATGAAGATGATATTTTATTTTTCCCATCCGATGAATTAGTTTCAGCAGAAATGGTAGCTGCTACTGGTGATTTTTTATTTGAAAGAATCCAAACTATTTATACACTTCTTCAAGGTCAAAAGAAAATAGTAATATTAAATATGCATGCCGCTATAAAATATGAAATGAGTCCTAAGGTATGGAAGGATAATGTTTTTACACTAAAGGTTAATGATACAATTAACATTGATGATCTTTGTCATAGACTTATAAAGCTTGGTTATGAAAGTGTTTATACTATTGGTAAAACAGGCGAGTTTTCTAAAAGAGGATCTATTGTTGATATTTTTCCATTTGGCTATACTAATCCTATAAGATTAGATTTTTTTGGAGATGATATAGAACAAATTAAAGAGTTTAATAGTGAAACTCAGCGTTCAATTTCTAACATAGTTTCTGTTAATATCTTGCCAGTTAGTGAATTTATATATTCAGCTACAGATTATCAAATTGCCAAAAATAAAATATTATCTTTTATGGACAAATATAAGCTATCTCAAATTGAAGAGGATAATTTTAAACAGGATTTGTTTAAGCTTAGTGAGCATAAAGATTTAAATTTATTATCAAGATATCTTAAGTTTTTTGAAAATGATGTTTCTACTATTTTTGATTTTGTTAAAAATCCAAGAATCTATTTTGTTGACCCTATTAAATCAAAAGAAGGATTTGATCAGCTTATTTTAGATTTAAATGAATATTGTGGCAGAATTGGTGGCTACAGTATTATGAATATGGATTTTTTTGAAAATGTAAATAATGTTATCAATAGAGCTAATGTTTTAATTGAAGGATTAAGGACTTTAGGTGGAGTTGATATTAATGTTTACGCTAAGGAAATAGTTCCTTACAAGGCAAATCAAAAGTTGATTTTAGATGATTTTATTAAACTAAAAAATAAAAAGCTATTATTGGTATGTATTAAAAATGAAGATAGGTATAAAAGACTTTATGATTATTTTTTAGAGAATAATATTTTTTTAAATAAAATTGATTCTATCTTAGATGCCAAGCCTAACACTATCAATATTTTTAAAGGTGATTATCCTGGCTTTGAGCTATTGTATGATAATTTTATATTAATTAATGAATCTCAAATTTTTGATAATAATTATAATCCTAAACGCGTTAAATATAAATCTATTTATAAAAATGCTATAAAGATTTCTAAATATGATGAATTGTGTATTGGCGATTATGTAGTACATTATGATTATGGTATTGGAAAATATTTAGGAATTAAAACCATCACAACAAATAATATAAAAAGAGACTTTTTATATGTAATGTATGCTAAAGGTAGTGGTTTATATATTCCATTAGAACAAATTTCATCTATTATGAAATATGCCTCTAAGGATGTTGAGGGAGTCGTAATTCATGAAATTGGCTCAACAACCTGGGCGCGTACTAAGGCTAAGGTTAGAAAGAGAGTTAGAGATATTTCAGATAAGCTTATTGCCTTATATTCTCAACGTTTAGAAGCCAAGGGATTTAAATTTCCACCAGATACAATTGAACAGGCTCAATTTGAGTCAGACTTTATGTATGAGCTAACCCCCGATCAAAAAAAGGCTATAGATGCGGTTAAAAGGGATATGGAAAGCGATAGACCAATGGATAGATTAATATGTGGTGATGTAGGCTATGGTAAAACAGAGGTTGCAATGCGTGCTTGCTTTAAGGCTGTCTATGGTGGTAAGCAGGTTTGTATGCTTGCACCTACTACCATTTTGGCTCGTCAGCACTATGTTAATTTCAAAGAAAGAATGGAAAACTATGGTATTAGAGTTGAATTACTAAGTCGTTTCGTTAGTGCTAAAGATCAAAAGAAAATTATTGAGGATTTAAAAACTGGTGGTGTTGACGTGGTCATCGGAACACATCGAGTTTTATCTGATGAAGTTAAATTTAAGGATCTAGGCCTATTAATAGTAGATGAGGAACAAAGATTTGGAGTGACTCATAAAGAAAAGATAAAGGAGCTAAAAGTCAATGTAGATTGCATTACCCTATCAGCAACTCCAATTCCTAGAACATTGCAAATGTCAGTTATGGGTATAAAGGATTTATCTATGATTGAAACCCCTCCTAAAAATAGGTATCCAATTCAAACCTATGTTTTACAAAGAAATGATCGTATTATTGCTGATGCTATAGAACGTGAGTTATCACGTGGTGGTCAAGTATTTTATTTATATAATTTTGTAGATTCTATTGAACAACAAGCGGCAAAATTAAAATCATTGGTACCTGATGCTAGAATTTGCATCGGTCATGGAAAGCTTTCTAAAGATAAGCTTGAGGATGTTTTAGTTAAATTTATTAATAAAGAATATGATATTCTCCTTTGTACTACTATTATTGAAACTGGTATTGATATGCCAGATACTAATACTTTAATTATTCATGATGCTGATAGATTGGGATTATCACAAATGTATCAAATTAGAGGTCGTGTAGGAAGAACTAACAAAATAGCTTATGCCTATTTAATGTATGAACCTCGTAAAGTTTTAACTCCTGAAGCTGAAAAAAGATTAGAAACTATAAAGGAATTTAACGAGCTTGGTAGTGGCTTTAAAATAGCTATGCGTGATTTATCTATTCGTGGAGCTGGAGACTTATTAGGTGAAGAACAATCAGGCTTTGTTGAGTCTGTTGGCTTAGATATGTATATGAAAATACTTCAAGAGGAGCTTCATAAAGTTCCTGTAAAAAAAGAGGAAAAGGTTGATGCCTCCTTAACTACTCCTTTATCTAATCGTAGTATCGATAAATCATATATAGATAATGATGATATAAGAATAAGTATACATAAAAAGATTGATAAGCTTACCTCCTTAGCTTCAATGAATGATCTTGTAAAAGAGCTAGAAGATCGCTTTGGTAGTGTTAATGATGATTTATTAGAATATATGTATGAAAAGGTAATGAAGGCTTATTGTAAAAAGCTAGGTATATATAAAATAAAGAAAATAAATCCTCAACAAATGCAATTTTCTATGAATAAGAATTACAGCAGTAAGGTAGATGGCGTAAGGCTATTTAGTATAGCTATGAATTATAAAAATATTAGTCTAACCTATTTAAATGGTGAAGTTAATTTTCTTCAACAGATTATTTCAAGAAAAAAAATAGACTGCTTTAAAGAAATTTGCAATTTTTTTGATACTTTAGAAAATAAACCTCTTGACTAAAAAAAAAAATAACATAAAATTAAAAAAAGGGGTGTTTTTATGAAAAAATTTTTATTTATTTTGCCTTCAGTTATTTTAGGGTTATTAGTAGTATTTTTACTTGTAAGATTATTAGGTAGTCAAGATATTTATCAATATACTCATGTTGATTATGCCCAAATAACAAATAAAATTTTAGATGATAATGAAAATCCATATTTTGTTGGTAGTGGTGTTGTAAATGAGGTTGTAAATATTGATAATGAAACCTATGCCTTAATAAATACACCAAGCTATTATGAGCAAAATAATAATCCTATTAAGCTTACAATATCTGAAGAAAATGATGATTATTCATTATTTAAGGCTGTTAATACCTCTAAACAAAATATATTAACTCGTGTTGAAGATAAATTCTTCTATAAAATTAATTACTATCAAACAATGTAATCTGCGCAAATGGACAACATAAAATACTCAAAGCCGCCGAACTCAATGTAGACCAAAGCCGTAACCCAATTTCGGATTACGGCTTTCCAATTAACCTATTTTTTATTATAAATTTTACAATCAATATCTGCTTTTACTTGCAATAAAAGAGCAAAATGTGCTATACTATTTGCAATAGTTAAACACGGTTTATTTTCTTAAATCTAAATTTTGGGGAATGTACATCTTCCCTCCCCCATCGGGCGCGCTAGCGCCTTCTTTTCGGGACATGAGTTCGCATATGCGTACAGCATGCTGCTAACCCTCTTAAACGCAGACTCCTTGCGCTCGCCTAATCTTTCGGCGTGTTGCAATTACTTTGTTTTTCAGACCAAGACTCTTTTGTGAGACAACATTCTGTTCATGCGGGCAAAACGTGTAAATTAAAAACGTAATTATTTCACGATTGTTAAATTAACAAATCAGGAGATTATACTATGATATATAATTCATCAGGATAAAATAAAGTATGCTTTTGCAAATAATATATTTTATATGAACTTACTTTCAGAATATATAAACAAGGAGGTCTAATATGAAAACATATTCATTATTAGATATATATAAATTAAATCGTAAGATTTTAGGTGTAATGATGCCTATCGCAGCGACAGTATTTTTATTGTTGGCAGTAATTATTCTTGTTGCTATGCCTGCTGTATGGTGGGTAAGCCTAATATTGTTCGGGATTGCGCTTGGACTTATACTGTTATGTATCTTTATTTGCAAATACATAGATAAAAAAATCAGAGATTTGGAAGAAAAAGAGCACAATAATTAAACGTTTTTATAACTTATATTTATTTGAAATATTTATAACGGGAGAATAATTTTATGAATAAGATATTAGCAAACAAAAAAAGAACTTGTTTTATCGTTTTATTGCTTACAGTTTTAGTATTTGTTGCTATATGCATTACTTTACAAGAAAGAAATACCGTTTTCGCGGCAAGCGCAGACGTGAAAACTGAAGAGTACTCTTCTTTGGATTCCGATTATATTATTGGTTATGAAGGACTGACTATTCGGGATTATCCAAATAAATTGCATGCAACGAAGGCTGCAGTTAATTCAAAAGATAACGGCGGCTTTGAATTGAGTGGTTTAAATGAGGATGATCCCATTGTGTCTATTATTCCTAAAGAGTATTTTTTTAATGTTGGACAAATTTTGAAAATGGGAGATGAATATGGTTATTTCATAGATACAAAGCAAAAGGCGAATCAAAATTATTTATCCAATGTTATGGTTTTTGACATAACAACTAATACAGATTTGACAAGCACTATTGATCGTGTAATAGTTGAAGTGACACCTATCTTTCAATATAAATATGTAGGACTCACTAATAATGCCGAAGCGGAAATGTTTCATGGGTTTTACCTCTCTTACGGTCAACTTACCGATTCATGTGTAGTTCCATATCCTTCAAAGATGGAAAATTATACATTTGTTCACACTTTGGAATATGGTATGACCGAAGACTATTACCTTAAAGACGTTTCATTTGGAGCTTCACTATTCAACGAGCAATCGCTTAACAGAGGTGATAGCGGATATGATCCATACAATGATTACGGTTCCTATTTCACTGGATTTGATTATTCCTATCAAGGAAAATATCGTGAATATGGTGAATTTAATGGAGCAGATTTAGGTTGGAATATTGCCGATAGCGTGTTCTATTGGTTAGGTTATTTTGATGCGGTGCCTGTTGTCGGATCGGTTACATCAGTATTAGGTCAAATTTACTCGACTGTGTCATTGGGCAAAGGATGGATTGATTTTGCTGTTGATACATATAATGCTGTTGAAGGAGAAATTAAGTCTACAGAAAACAAACTAACAGCAACTTGTTATTATCAAAACAGAGACGACCAATTAAAATATTATAAAGATGAAAAAGGAAATCCTGTACTAACCAAGACCGCTACTTTAGTCGTAGATTCAGGGACAGAAAAAAGTATATGGTACGGCGTAGGCGACAATGTAACGGCGTATTTTTCAATCGGACATTTCGCATTAAATGGAAAAATTCCGAACCACACTCGCTTTACCAACCAATTAGGTTTACAGATCGTGAGTTCAAATAATGATGAGGTCGTTGCTGCAGGAAGCACCATCATTAGCGATTCTTTAAGAGAACAAGAAACGAAAACACTTACGCTTGACGAGTCAAGCGATATCTATATGTTGCCAGAAGGTGGAGATAAATTTACTTTTGATGCTGAATTTGCCAGTGATTATAATATACAATTTGATACAGATTCGAATGTGGATGTCATTGTGAACGGTCAAACTTATCACGGCAAAAATTTTGATATAGATGTTTCGGTTAGGAGCGGTGAAAGAATTGATATAACTATCGCAGGCAATGAGAAAGGAATCCATACTCCCATTTCGGTAACACCAAGTACAAACCTTACAGGTATGAACATCCCCGGTAATGAATATTATTTGTTAAAAACAAATGAATTGTCCGGAGTAACAAGCCTCACAACAAGCAATGCAAACATTGTTATCAGCGGATTTTATATTAAAGGGGATGATGGGCTCATTTTATATGATGAATACGGTTCTATTACCGAAACGAATGAGATTTCATATCCTTTTCCGGACGATGAAAGTTATTATATCGTTCTGCATAATAAAACTGGCAGTTCAAAATCAGACATCAGCATAAATATTGCAGAAATTCCGACGATCACGGAAGGTAATCCGAAAAGTTTAGAATTGCTGAGCAATTACAGTTATTATGAGTTTCGCACAGGTTCGACTGGCGGTCGATATGTTCAGACTGTTTCGGGAACTGAAACAGATGATTTAAGATACAAAGTTTTAAACCAAAATTTTGATCCGATCACAAACGGCTACAGTTATGTTGACGGAGAATATATTATGTCGTTTTCTCCGAATACGACTTACTATATTGCGATAATTTCGGATAAGAAAGACACTGCTTCTGTCACTATCAACAGGGAATCGAAAGCATACCAATGGCAAATCTCCGGCGGAAAATTCGGAAACGGTTATATAACCTATGATCGAGAAATTTATGCCCCGAGAGGAACGTCATATATATTGGAATTTTTGGTAAACGGCATAGTCGTCGATACAAACTATTACAGCGAAGATGATGTGCATAACTATTTCGGTGGATATGATATTTCTGTTAATCAGTCCGGGGTATTAAACATACCCTCATCTACGCCGGTCAGAGGTTCCGGTATTACCGTATACGCGAAATATAATAATGAAGCGTCATACGATCATAGTTTAAAATTGATTCCTGACTTTGCCGACAAGTTGAACGTTATTACAAAAAATATGGAGTCAACGTTAGGATTTTCCGTTTCTGTCCCCAAATATGTAAAGACAGTTCATTATACTTTATCTGTCGGCGGGAAAGAAGCTTCTTTCACAAGAAGTATTTCAAATTATAAAGCAGTAAACTATATCACTGAGGACATCCAATCGAATTATAATACAATGGGGTATAGCGGAATCGGGAATATCACTATAACCATAGACAGACTGGACGTTGTGACTGCGGTAAACAGCACATATTCTTACAACTGCAATTACTCTGCACAGGTTCATAATCTTTTTGGCGGAGGAGACGGTTCGGCAAGCAATCCGTTCACTTTGTCGTGTTACAGACACCTCAATAATATGAGAAAAGCCGTGAAAAATAGTCGGTTGGACTATAATTTCAAAATGACAAGCGACATTTTAATGAAACAAACGGAAACAAATTATTACTGGGATGCTTGGTGGGAATTGATTCCCGCAACATTTTATGGCGTGTTTGACGGCAACGGCTATCAGATCAGACGATTAAATTTAGTTATGCCTACCGACGGTTCGACGATAGATTCGTATTATGGATTATTCAGAATCAACCGAGGAACCATTAAAAATCTTAAATTGTACGAAGGTGGCACGAATACATATAAGCAAATGGGTCAGGATACGACAAAAACGATTTATGTCGGAATGATAGCGGGAAAGAACTATGGTACTATAACGAACTGCACTTATGAATCCGGCAAATTTAACATGCGCTTCTTCGCGCCAAATGTTTATTCTGGAGGAATAGCCGGATATAACAACGGAAAAATCAATAATTGTTCGGTACAGATATATTCTCTCGACGGGTACGGTCACAAAGGTGGCATTGTAGGTTATAACGCAAGTTCTGGAACTGTAACGGGTTGTAAAGTTGAAGGATTATTATCGGCAAGATATTCGCCGGATGAAATTGAACGCACGAACCAATATTCTGTAGGTGGCATTGTGGGTATTAACTATGGTAAAGTGACGAATAACAAGAATTATGCCACTTTGAGATATGTCAGTTGCGGAAATGAAGGAGACAGCAGAGTTTTACAGCCAAGAATCGGTCAAATTATCGGCAGCAATTATGGTACATACTCCGGTAACACATGTTCGGGCAGCGTAGATAAGGGCGTGTTGAAAACGGTAACATGGACAACCGGTATCCTATGGTGGAAAGAAACTCATACCCATAATCAAGCACAATATGTCTCAAGCGGCATATATGGTTATAATGGATAATCAGTAATTTCGTGCCGCCGAGACTGATTTGTTCCATTCTGTAAACATCAAAAAGAGGATGGCTTTGTGGTTGTATAAAAAGCAATCTCGCGGTGTTTTGAAAACGATGTAAGGCCCCTTTTTTGAAAGTTTCACAAAAATTTCAAAAATTATTTTTTGCCCGTTTTCGGGCGGTTATTTGGCTGTAACCGCTCAAAAACGGGCTTTTTATATAAAACGAATTTTCGCTTACATCCTTTCCCCTTTGCACTTTCGCAGGATTTATGCTAAAATTATAGGGTGAAATTTGATTTAGAGTGAGGGGCTTTATGGCGCGTAAACACCTCTATGGCTGTTTCCGTTTCGTGGACAAAGACGGCAAAGAACACTTCCGTAAACCCACGCCGAAACAAAGGAAAAACATTCTCATCTATTATCTCCGCCGCAGGAGCGGCCGCTGTATGCGCGTTGCCGACATTGCTTCTGCCTTCCACGTTTCCGAGCGTACCATGCAAAAGCTCTTAAAGGAATTGGAAGCGGAGAATATCATTCGGCGCGTCCCCGTCTATGGCGAGAGCGGCGTACAGAAGGCAAGCAAGTATATCTATACGGGAGATAAGAGCAGGCTCACGGGGAAAGAACCTTGCATTGACAAGATATACGATCCCGCCAACCCCATGAAACTGCGTGACTTCGATTGGAAAGGCTATTGGACGGTACGCGACGATTATCTGTTCTTCCACTATGAAGAAGTATTCGGCTGCGACGGCCCTTCCCGTGCGCTCAACGAACGGGCGCGGAAGAACGGCTGCACCTCTCCCGAAGATGAGTTCGAGAACATACAAGAGGCGGATATAGAAAGCGACCTGTTCGACGAGGAAGACGAATATGAGTACATATTCCCCTCATCGAGGAAAAAGAAATAAACACGGACAACCGAATATCGGGCGCAGAGGCGGCCGTTTGGAGATCAGTTTATTCGCTAAAAGAATAAGCTGATTTTGTTTTCTGACCCCGCGTCAAATGAGAAGTTTGTGGAACTTTCGGAAAAGTGTAGTTATTTCGCCCTCTTACTTGGCTACCTATTGAGGGGATTTAATAAAAACTTTCAAAGTGGGTTGTATTTTGGGCTTGCTTTTTGCCTCCCTATTGAGAGAAAGTTTACCGCTCTGTGTAAAAGTTTTGTGAAATTATTTTCAAAACCGTAAACTTTTGAATTTTCGTGTCCTTGGGTATATGGAGGGAATTTTCAGCGACAGCATTTTACCCACTCTTTTCAGCGTGGGTAAAGATAAAAAATAAATCGTATATGGAGGAAAATATGAGCAATCGACAGACGATCAGACCGCCCTGATGCGGCAAGCAAATGGCGAAAAACGGAAAGCAAAACAGACAAAAGCAATCTGTTCCTTACCCTGTTAAATAAGCGGAGCAGACTGCCGATTTCCGTAATGGCGAGGTACGCAAGTGGCAAGCCACTTGCCGAGCGTTCCGCTCGCCTCGTTAGGGGAAATGCTTTCCCCTAATACCCCTTTACGGAAACACAAAAATTTGGGAGGAAAAAATTATCGAGAAGAAAACAGTAAAACGAAACAGACCTATTACCTATTCTTTCCGCGTATCGGAACGAGAACGGCGTATCATTGATGAGAAGGTAAAGATAAGCGAATTGAGCAGAACGGACTTTCTGATCCGCGTCCTGACGGACAAGCCCGTTTCCGTGATCGCGAACGGCGGGGAGATCTTGCAGGAGCTCAAACGGCAAGGCAACAACTTAAATCAGGCGGTAAGGAATTGCTACTTCTACCCTGATGAGAAAGAGCAAGTATTGTCCGCCGCGGCAGAGTGTAAGAGAGCGTACCGCGCTTTACTCTCCGTTATCGGGGGAGACTGATATGCCTTTATTGGCTGTCGCGGCGGGCAGAGCCATGCCGGATATGGCTATCGGTTACATTACCCGAAAGGATAAGGCGAGATACATCGACGTGCAAAACCTTTTCATTGACGAGGACTATTCCGCGCAGTTCAAAGAAACGGCGGCGAGGTTCGGGAAATATAAGGACTACGGAGAGAGAAAGTATTACCACTTCAAACTCTCTCCCGACCGCAAGGACAAAGCAGACCCGCTCATGGTGCAAGAGTATGCAAAGGCTTGCGCGGAAAAAATGTTTGAGGGTTGCGAGTGTGTCATAGCCACGCACACGGATACGCAGACCGTCCATGCGCACATTATCGTGAATGCCGTCCACCCGATCACGGGAAAGAAACTGCATTTTAACGACGGAGATTATACGCGGCTGAAAGATATGGCGAATGAAATCGGAGAAGAGTTCGGCTTTTCATCATTGGACTTTCGGAAGAAAGCGGAGAACAAGCGAACGAACGACGAACGGCACATCATTCTCAAAGGCGGCACTTCGTGGAAAGAAGAACTGCGGGAAGTGATCGAGGAAGGCAGACAAGCAGCAGCTACGCCGGAAGAGTTCGAGGAGCACCTGAAACTCTACGGCGTGGAAATAACGCAGAGCGGAAAAGATTATTCCTATCTGCATCCGCGCAAACAAAAGCCGATCCGCGGCAAGCGGCTCGGAGAAAACTATTCAAAGGAGGAGATAGAACATTTCATTGGAGAGAAAAGACACGGGCGCAACACCCGTCCCGCTTATGCGATTGCAGGAGATGAACGAGAAAGACAAGCAGGAAATTCAGACGGCATTGCTGAAAGAAGCGTTAGCGATATCGAACGAGAGATCGAACAGCTTGATAGAACAGCAGAACAAGCTCATCGAGGGTATGCGTTCGGATATAGCGATGACGGAGTTCGAGCTGACGGAAACAACAGAGAAAGCCGTGCGGGAAATCAAAGCGACGGCGGCAAAGACGGAGCGGCTGAACGAGAACATCGCAATGCAAGTCGGAAAGGCGGTTTTGACTTCTGCAAATGAACTAAAAGCGGAAGTTCTATCGAGCGTAAAAGAAACCCTGTCGAAAACGCAGGAGGAAATTAAAAAGACGGAGAAGGCAATCGAGAAACAACGTGAGGATATGCGTATGGAGAGCGGATTCCGCAAGTTTTTATTTTGGGCGACGCCTATCCTCCTGTTTGCGCAGACAATTATGCTGATCATAGCATTGCTGTAACCGTAAAGTAAAATTGAAAAACTGACCACGGCGCAGGTGTCCCGTTAGAAAAATCGAAGAACAGGGATTGAAAGAGCGGCCACGGCAGAAATATGAGGAAAAATCCGTATGAAACGGAAACGCGTACAATGGCGCGAAAGGAGAAAAGATTATGAGAGAACCATTGACCTAACTATAATAATTCGGAGGAAAATGAGCTACGGGAAAAACAATGCAACAACTGAGCGCGGAGCATGGCTCTGCGCCTACCTCTATGAGAGAATATGAAATCGGGGGAAAGAAATACACGGTAGTCAGCCATTATGTGGGAAAAAAGAATGTAGATAACGTTTTACGCGAAATCGCCGTAAAACGCGCTTATTCTGATATGGAGAACCCGGCATAAAATAAGGAGAAGTTTCGGTCAGAGCATTGCCAAATTCGGTGTATCGTGGTATAATATCCGTACATTGAATTTGGCTGCTTTGATTGAAAAAGGAGTAAAAGAATTGAGATCAAAGCAATTACAACTGAATAGCAAAGTCGGGCTTTATATGCGTCTTTCCAAAGACGACGAGCGCGCAGGCGAATCGCTGTCCATAGAAAACCAGCGTATCATCTTGACCAAGTATGCGCAGGAACGCGGCTGGACGATTACGGATGAATACATAGACGATGGTTATTCGGGAACGAATTTTGATCGTCCCGAAGTACAAAGACTGTTAGAGGACGCCAAAACAGGAAAAATCGACACGATCATCGTAAAAGATCTATCCCGTTTCGGAAGAAACTATATCTTTGTCGGGCAATACGTCGATTATATCTTCCCGATGTATAACATCCGTTTCATCGCCATATCGGACAATGTAGATACGGCGAACACGAACAGCGCGGGCATGGACATGATGCCGATCATGAACGTGTTTAACGAGTGGCATTCTGCAAACACCTCAAAGAAGATACGCGCGGTAGCCGAGGCGAATGCAAAAGCGGGAAAATATCGCTCCACACACGCCCCATACGGCTATGTCAAGGGAACGGGCGATAAATGTTTACCCGTAATAGACGAGCCTGCGGCAAGCGTAGTAAGGCGAATATTCGAGATGAGGGCAAGCGGTAAAACATATAAAGAAATCTACACCGTTCTCAACGACGAGAAAGTACCTATCCCTGCCGTTTATCAATTTGAGAAATTCGGCATCACGAATAAAAAGCCGAATAAAAACCTGTGGGCGGACAGCATACTGCGGAGCATTCTCAAAAATCCCATGTACCTCGGGCATTTGGTGCGATTGCGTTATACGACCGTATCATACAAAAACAAGCGGCGCGTAGAGCGCGAGCCTATCGTGTTCCCAAACGCCTTTGAACCCATTATAACGCAGGAACTTTGGGAAAAATGCAGGGAATTGGACGAATCGGTATCGCACGGCAAACACACTTCATGGGGAATCATGCCGCCGCTGTCGGGCTTGATGTATTGTGCGGACTGCGGCGGAAAGATGAAACTCGGACGGCAAGACTTGAAACCGTCCAAAGCACACCCCGAAAAGCGTTCGCGCTACCACTACATCTGCGGCAATCACTCACGCTTCGGAAAGTATTATTGCTACAACCACTATATCCGCATTGAGGACATAGAGCAAATTGTACTTGACGATATTCGCTCGAAAGCGCGATTGGTGTTGGAGGACGAGGATAAAGCGAGGACAGACTTTCTGAAACATAAAGAACAGATGTCTGCGGCGCAATATAAATCCGACAGCAAAGCCCTTACGCAAAAGACAAAGCGGTACGAGGAACTCGAACGTCTGACGCAATCGGTGTACGAAGATAAAGTGACAGGAAAAATCCCCGAAGAGATTTGTCTGAAACTTCTCGCCAAATATACCGAGGAACAGAACGCATTAAAGAGCGAAATCGACGAACTTGAAAACAAACTGTCTGTCGTAACCAAAAACGAAATGGATGTGGACGAATTTATCCGTAGGTTGAAACACTACACGAATGTGCCTGAACTTACGAGGGAATTGTGCATGGAACTGATAGAATATATCACCATAGGCGCAAAGCCCGGCGATAAGACGGGCACAAGAGAAATCCACATCTACTACAAACTGTTAGGAAAAGAATCCTAACGCAATACAAACGTATTGTCCATTTGCGCAAGCAAGTAACTATAGATATTGATAGTGTATGCTTAGCTAAGGATGCTATTTTAGTTAAAGCTAGTAATGTTGATGTTAATGATGTAATTACATTTTCGATTTTTTTAGGCTGTGATAGAAATATAGAAGAAAATTCCAAGACATTTTATAATTGCAAGCATAATAATTTATATTATAATGCGATAGTTTATGATAATTTTGCATTAGATAATTATAGATTGTTAAGCTTATAAAGTGTTATCATTTTACTAATTAAAAAGAAAAAAATTTAAATTAGTCTAGCTAGTAAAAAAATGCTAGGCTTTTTTATTTATTCTTTTTTTCTAATGAAAAAAAGTGAGAATATGTGTTATACTATAAGTTAAAAGGTGGTGTAATTTATGACTCAAAATGAAAGAATGTCTCTTCCGATTTGGAAGAAAATATTATTGTTAATTGTATCAATTATATTTTTTGTGATTCAAATCACTTTATTGATAATGGCATTTGATTTTTCTTTTAGCTATACTGCCTCTAATGTAAAATGGATATATTTTTTAACCTTAGGAATTGGATTTAGTTTTGTTTTATATATTTTATCTAAATCGATATCAATTCATTATAAGCTTACCTGGTCAATTTTAATTTTGATGTTTCCATTACCTTTTTGTATGTTATATGTTTTAAATGGTTCTTCTAGACATTTATCTAAAAGAAAAATGACTAAAATTAATACTGCAATCGGAAAGATAAGGGTAAATGATGCCTTTGAAGAGCTTAAAGAAAATGATGCTGTGGGTGGTAATTTAGTTAGGGTTGTTCAGCATTCGACCTTTGCTCCTGTTTATAAAGACTATAGCTTTAAGTATTTTTCAGATGTTTATGAAAAGTATTTAGACATGTTAGAAGAAATAAAAAAAGCTAAGCATTATATTTTTATGGAATATTTTATTATAGCTGATGGTTTTTTAATGAATAATTTATATCCTATTTTAGAACAAAAAGGTAAAGAGGGATTACAAATTAAAATTTTGTATGATGATATTGGATCTAAAAAGGTAATGAGTAGATCACTATTAAAAAAGCTTTCAACTATTCCTAATTGTAAAATAAATAATTATGAGCCATTAGGTTTAAATGTTAATTTTTTAGTAAACTATCGTGATCATCGTAAAATTTTAATTATAGATGGAAGAGTTGCTTATTGTGGTGGCGATAATTTAGCTGACGAGTATATTCATAAAAAGGAAAGATTTGGCTATTGGCGAGATAATTGTGCTAAATATGAGGGTAGTATTGTATTTTCTTTTTTAATGCTTTTTGGCGAATTGTGGTACGTTTCAACTAGGGAAAAATTACCTAATGACTTACCTATTGATAAAACTTTAACGTCTTCTAATGGCTATGCCATGGTTTTTGGTGATGGACCTTCGAATAATTTTAATCCAGCCTATGATTTGTTTCAAAGCTTAATATCATCAGCCCAAAAATATGTTTATATTTCTACGCCTTATTTTGTAATTGACGATTCTATGATAAATACAATTGCACTTAAGGCTAAAAGTGGTGTTGATGTTAGAATATTAATGCCTAAGATTCCTGATAAAAAAACTGTATTTTACATGGGTAGAGGTAATTATAGAGAAATATTAAAGGCTGGTGGCAAAATATATGAATATAGTCCTGGCTTTAATCATGCTAAAAATATAATAGTAGATGATTTATATGCATTTATAGGTACTATAAATATGGATTATAGAAGCTTATTTTTACATTATGAATGCGGTGCTTTAATACTACATGATAGCCAGATAATTAATATGAAGCAAGATTTTGAACAAGCAATAAAGGATTCTGAAAAAGTCCAATACATCAGATGGAAAAAAAGACCATGGTATCAAAAGCTTATTGCTTATGTTTTAAATTTACTTGCTCCAATGTTTTAGGTGGTGAATTAAGTGAAAAAAAAGCTTAAGGCTGTTGCCAATCATTTGCTTGATTTAGGCAAAAGAAATCGTCTTTTAAATTATAAAGATACTGGATTACGTTCTTTAAGTGTTTTAAGCGATTCCTATGAAAAAATATTTACAAATATTTTAGATAAAAAGACCTATTCTATTTTTATGTTAGATGCGGTTTTAAATAAATTTCATAACGATTTAATATTAGATAAAGATAAAGATAATGTTTTAGATTATTCATTAAATAAGGTGTATGACATTGCTAATAAGCTTACAAAGCCTAATGAATTATTATGTTATCAAAAAGGTTACTCTTTAAATAACGTTTTAAGAAATTTGTATAGAGAATATCGCTTTTCTATTGTTGAAAAGGGTATTGATTGCCTTTATATTTGTTTTGGCTTTATTGAATATAGTGAAAATTCTCAAAATTATTTAGCACCATTGATTTTAATTCCTATTGAGTTAATTTTCGATAAGGGTATATATAAGATTAAAGCCTATGATGATGATGCGATTGTTAATCCAACTTTAAAATATTTTTTAAAGGGAGAGTATAATTATACTCTTTTAGAATTAGAGGATGATAATTTAAAAAATTATTTGTCAAGTGTAGAAAAATCTTTACCTAAAAAACTTAAATTTAAAGATGGTTGTGCAATTGGTATCTTTTCATTTTTAAAGATGAATATGTACAATGATTTGATGGCTAATACCGATATTGTCTTAGAAAATAAAAACATTTGTTCTATTTTGCAACAAAGCCCAATTTTAAATGATGAGACCAAAGAGGATGCTATTTATCCTGTTGTTAATTGCGATTCCTCTCAGCTTAATGCTATAAAAATGGCTAGTAGAGGTAAATCATTTGTTTTGCAAGGACCACCTGGTAGTGGTAAAAGCCAGACTATTACTAATATTATTGCTACTTTAATAGCAAATGGTAAACATGTTTTGTTTGTTAGTGAAAAACTTGCAGCCTTAAAGGTTGTATATGAAAATTTACGACGTGTAGGGTTAAATGAATTTGCTATTGAGCTTCATTCTAATAAAGCTAATAAAAAAGATTTTATTGATAGTCTTTATAAAACGGCTTTATTGCCTAAATATGATATAAAAAATGAGGCAAATGATATTATAGATAAGCATTATGCTCTTAAGATTAGGCTTAAAGAATATTATGAAGAAATTCATCAAATTGATGCTAAATTTCAAATAAGTCTTTATGATTTAATTTCAAAGGCATTATCATTAGCTCATGATGATATAAATTATAAAATTGTAGATATTAATAATATAGATAAACCAAAGCTTGAGAAGATTATTAATCTTTTAAATGAATATAAGATGTATCAAAGTAATATTGGTTATGACTATCGTAATAGTGTTTTTTATGGTATTACCCTAATTAGTGGTGATTATATACGCTATGAGTTAAAGGATGATTTAGAAAATAGTATTAAGATTTTAAAAACCTATTCGAGCGTAAAAAATAAATTGAATAAATATTTGTCTATTAAAATTAATACTGTAAATGATATTTATCAGAGTATTGATCTTGTTAAAGCTATGAATGATTTAAAGGAGTTTTATTCTTTTTATTTTCTTAAGGATGAAAGAAAAGAGCTTTTAGGTTATTTTAAAGATTATTTTGAAATAATTCCTTTGTTAAAAACAAATATATTAAAAATTTATAAGGATATAATTTTAAAAGAAGATTTAGAACAATTGTATTTAGATTATACTAGACTTTTACAAAAGGGAAAATTTTTTAATTCTGAATTAAAGAGATTACATAAAAGAATTCTTTTATTTAGAAATTCAAAGGCTTCATATGATGAAATATTAAAAGAATTACCAATTTTAATTGATTATAAAAAGAATTTAATCAAAGCTAAAAAAATATTAAAATTAATAAAAAATCATGGTCTTGATGATCAAAGTAAATATGAATCTATTTATAATGATTTACTATCAATTAAAATTGATCAGGATATTAATATTAATCAAGAAGAATATAAGAAACTTAAGCCTTTTTTAACAGATTTATTAATTTCATTTAATAGCTTTTCATCTGATTATGAGGTTATCATTAAGATATCAAAGATATTTGATTCTAATATTTTTGATTTATTTAATAGCTCTATTGCTAAAGCTTTATCAAAACTAGAGCAAATATTTATAAAGCTAGAGGAAATTGATTCCTATAGATTATTGTTAAATACTATTAAGGGATTAGAGGATATAGGGGCAATTGATTATTTAAATTTTTATTTAAAGAAATCACTTCCAATTGAAAAGCTTGCACTTAACTACGAATATTTATTCTATAAGCAATACATTTATCATTTAATAGATAATTCTGTCATTTTACATTCTTTAACAAGACTAAAGTTAGATAGTATTATAGATGAGTTTAATGAATTAGATGAAAAACTATTTTTAATTAATAGAGATTATATAATTTCTGTTGTAAGTAAAAAAAGGCCTGATGATGTTTTAATGGAGGGCTCTAAATTTAAAATATTGGTTACCGAGGCCAATAAATTGAAAAGGCAAAAGCCAATTAGACAACTATTAGATGAAATCTTTGATTTAGCTTTGGATATTAAACCAGTATTTTTAATGTCGCCTTTATCAGTATCAACATACTTAAATTCTAAAGCTAATATTTTTGATTATGTTATATTTGATGAGGCATCTCAGGTATTTGCAGCTGATGCTTTAGGGGCTATTTACCGTGCTAAGCAATGTATTGTTATTGGTGATAATAAACAAATGCCACCATCAAATTTCTTTAGTAGCAGTCAGGATGATGAGGAGTTGGAGTTAGAATCTATTTTAGATGTTGCCACCTTATCATTTACTACTAGTAGACTAAGATGGCATTACCGTAGTAGAAATGAGCGTTTAATAACTTTTTCAAACTTAAATTTTTATGATAATAATCTAATTACTATACCACAAGCTAAAAAAGATGAAGAAGGATTTGGTATTGACTTTAAATATATAAAGGATGCTAGATATGATTTGGATACTAGAACTAATCTAATTGAGGCACAAACAATTTGTGATATGGTTTTCAAGCATTTTGATAGTAGTACTAAATCATTGGGAGTAGTGGCATTTAGTGATGTTCAAGCTCGTTTGATTGAAGATTTAATTTTAAAAAGGTTAGAAACAAAGCCTCAATATAAGAAGTATTTTCAAGATGAATGTGACGAGCCATTCTTTGTTAAGAATCTGGAAAGTGTTCAGGGTGATGAGCGTGATCGTATAATCTTTAGCATTTGTTATGGCTATAATGAGAAGAATAAATTTTATCAACGCTTTGGACCATTAAATAACCTAGGTGGTGAACGAAGATTAAACGTTGCTATAACTAGAGCTAAATATAATATTACTGTCGTTTCATCTATTAAGGCTAGTGACATTAAGCTTGGCTCAACTAATTCATTAGGTGTTAAAATGCTTCATGATTATCTTGATTATGCTGAAACTAAAAATATTTCGTTAGTTAATTCTAATAATCAATATGATGGTTTAGGATTAGATGTAGTGAATTTTTTAGAGCAAAATGGTTATAAATGTTATTGTAATTATGGTTATTCTACATTTAAAATCGATATTGCAGTTATGAAGGATAATAATTTTATGTTGGCTATTATGCTAGATAAGACTAGAAGCTTAAAAACTAATACTACAGATCGTTATCGTTTAGAAAAGCTTTTATTAAATAGACTTGGCTGGAACTATTATAATATTTATAGTAGTGCTTGGTTTAATTATAATTTTGAGGAAAAAAATAGATTGCTAGATGCTTTAAAAAAGACTAATGAAGAAAAGAATATTACCGCTATTGATACAAGCTACTTAGAGGAGTCAAATGAGACTGTTAGTGATTCAATATTTAAAAAATATACATATTTAGATAATGAAACTGCTCAACAAATATATAATGATGAGGGTATGACAGTACTACTTAATAAGTTAATAGCTTGTGAACAACCAATCCATGAGGATTATCTTTATGAAAGAGTTTTACAAATACTAGATAAAAAGCCTTCTAAGGTTTTAAAAAATTTAATTAATCATAGCCTAAGTGAAGATATCATTAAGAATGGTCATTTTTATATGGTAGATTATAATTATTCTAATGTTTTAAGAATTGATAGTTCAAGAAGTATTGATTATATTAGCCTAGATGAGCTAAAGGATGGCCTTTTATCTATTATAAAGTTGAATAATGGAATATCAATAGATAATGTTTATAAAAATTTAATTAAGGTTTTAGGATTTAATAGAGTTACAGATAAAACAAGAGCAATTTTAAATGATGTGTTAGTCTTTTTAAAGTTAGATGGAAAAGTAACTGAACGCGGTAATTCATTATTTATATAAGTGGGTGAGAATTATGGAATCATACTATTATAATGGGAGTACTATTTTAAAATATTTACGAAAGGTTTTAAATGAGATTAATCCCGAATATTTAGATAGTGGTATTAGATCAGGCTTTATAATGAAAAGGTTTGCCACTAAATATAATTTTAATCAAGAGGCAACAGCGAAGCTTGTCTTATTGTGTATGCTAAAGGATATTGGTTGTTATTATCAGGATGGAATTATACCTAAGGATGATGCTATTTTGACTTCTGCCTCTAGTTATACCTTTTTAAAGCATTGCTCACCATTAGGTGATGCAGCTAAGCCGTTATTATTTTATAATGCCAAATATCGTGCTGACATTAATAGTGATGATTATTATTGTGGTTTATTAATTACTTTAATTGATAAAGTGGTAAAATATGTTTATGAAGAATATACATTAGATGAAATTGAAAATATGCTAAAAAATGATGAAAGTGGTAGATTTAATCCTGATCAAATAAAAAAGATGATTAAGCTTTTACGTCAAGAAGAGGATATATTAGAAAAGCTAAATCAAAGAAATTCATTATTTGTTCATGAGACATGTGCTTTTATTCAACACGCTAATTATACTGATGATGAGCTTTTAAGCTATATAGATATGACTAATTATGCTTTTGAATTTCATAACCATGAAACACTAGCTCACACAGTTACCACAGCCATTATAGCTAAAGAATTAGCTAAGTTATCTAGACTAAGTGAAAGTCAAATTCAGTGTATTTATTTGGCTGCCCTAGTTCATGACATTGGTAAAATTAGAATTCCTGTTTCTATTTTATGCTGTCCTTCAAGATTAGAGGGAGAGGCTTTAAAGGAAATGCAAAATCATGTTGTCTATACAAAGGAAATTTTAGAAGGAAGCTTTTCTTATAAAATAGTAGAAATAGCTGCCAATCATCATGAAAAGCTAGATGGAAGTGGCTATCCTAGAGGATTAATGGCAATAGATTTATCAATAGGTGATAAAATTATTGCGGTAAGTGATATAGCCAGTGCTTTATATTGTAAAAGGAGTTATAAGAAGAGCTTATCTGAGGATGAAATAATTTCAATATTAGAAAAAGATGCTAAAAACAATAAAATAGATCAAAGAATAGTTAATCATTTCGTGGATAATTTTGATTCTATTATGGCTTTAGCGAAGGAAAAGGAAGAGCATGTTTTAAAAATTTATGAAGATATGAAAGAAGAATTTGAGGTTTTATCAACCTCTTCTCAATTAAAGGAATTTTTTATATAATATAATTGATTATTATATTTATAAAATGTTATAATTATTATAAATTAGGCAAAACTAGAGTAATTTAGTGACGCAAAGCTATAGGGTCCTACTATGGATAGCCAGTTGCGAAATTGAAGAAAGGAGCAAGGCAAAAAGGTAGGACTTTTTGTCTATAAAGGATATGAAACAAAGATATCATTTAATTTCATCTATACTTTCACTGGTCCTAACAGCTATATTATTAGTTTGTATTTGCTTTGCTTGGTTTATTTCTAATAAAGAGGTAAGTGTAACAGGAATTAGTGTTTCATCTAGTGATGGTGCTTTATATGATATTTCATTGACTAGATATAAAGCAATTGAAGATGGTGACATTTACAATATAGATTATAATACTACTCAAATTGATCCATTTGATATTTTAAATCCTTATTCAAAGGTTATATATGAAATAAAATTTAAAACCGATGTTTTAGATTTTGATACCTTGGATATGTTTTTACAAACAACCACAAGTACTGATATCCCAGGTTTAATTTATGATGGTACTAGCTATTATAATTATTTAAGTAATGTATGTAGTTTTTCTTGGTTAACTAAAGTTACTCGAGGTTTTTCAATTGATGAAAATTGTTCTAATATTGGTTTTAGTTTTGAAAATGATACTATTCGTCAAACGACAGTACTAGTAAAGGAAAATATGACATCATTATCACTATTTCAAAGCAATGACTATTATTATATTTACCTATTATTTGACTATGATACAATTAAGATAAATCGTATTTTCTCTTATAATATAGGTTTTACAGGCAACAAGATCTATTTTAAAGAGGATGTTAGTTTTATTATAAAAATGTAACAAGGAGGTAATACAATGTTTAAAAAAACTTCTATTTTACTTTTTAATTGTTTATTAATCCTTGTACTACTTTCGACATCTATTTATGCCTGGTATACTAATTATGTAGGCTTTAAGGCTCATGATGATATACAATTATCTTCAAATACTGGTTATTTTGCCGGAGGTAATGGAACAAAGGATAATCCTTATTTAATTTCATCTGCCGTACATTTGTATAATTTAGCTTGGCTACAAGATTTAGGTTATTTTGATGATAAAATTTACTATTTTGAATTAAACAATGATGTTGATATGAATCAAATCAATAACATTGTTGGATATTTACCACCTATAGGAATAAATGGCAGTGGTATGGATGATGAATCTAAAGCTTATAAGTTTAAGGGACACTTTGAGGGAAATCAATATAAGATTAGTAATCTTAAAATTAATACAACTGAGTTTGATATGTATCCATCAGTTATTAATGACATTAACTCTTTTAATTTTGGGGATTCTGTTGGTGTTTTTGGTTATACATATGGAGAATATCAAAATGAAGCTCTTTTAAAAAATTCATCTTCTACAGTTCAAAACGTAATATTAGAAAATCCGACTATAGTTACATCTATTACAACTAATAGCTATGTTGGAGTTGTTGCTGGTCAGGTCGAAGGAGAAATGAGTAAAATAGCAGTTGTTAAACCTAATCTTTCAACTCCTACAAATCATTCTGGAGATATTATTAGTAATAATATTCTTGTAGGTAATTATAATGATAACCTTACTACTGATTTTCCCGAATTATCAGATTCAGGAGCTAAGGTTGATTTGGAACTAGATATAGACAAAATAATTGCCGAAGGTGTGTTGGGTAATGTTTATAATGATGATGGAACAAATGGAACAAACGGTTTTAGTAGTAGTTCTTTATGTCCGACTTCTGTTGGTTCAGGTCAAGAGTTTTTCTTTTATACCGGTTTAGATAATAATAATCAACCTATTAAAATGGATTTAAATGGAATTAGGATATTTGGTTCTGTAGAACTTGATAAGTTAAATAATGGTGATGACTGGGATCCAGGTAATGTTTATGATACGGAAAATAGGCGATTTGAGTTTAGATTTAGTGGTGGTATAAAATTTAAAGATCAAAGTATTAGTGGTGGTATAACATTTACTACTACAGGTCCAGGAACTATTACAGTAAATCATAACTCTAATGCCGATGGAAGAAAATTAGGTCTTTATAAATATGATGATACTCAAAATGAATGGACCAAATTAGATGATCCTAGTGGTTATACTGGTACTGTAGCTAATAAATCTACAACAATTTCATTTGAAATTACAGATTCTGGTACATATGCATTTGGAAGTCAATCAAGTGGTATTGATGTTACTTATTTTAAATTCGATTATGATGATGTTGTAAATGGAAATGTTGGTGGTGGCTCTTCAGACACATCTGGAAGTGACTTGAACTACATTGATATCGTTTCATCTAGCGATATTGATGGTTCTAATCTTGCATCTATATGGACTAATTGGAAAAGGTGGCAAATTCAAGTTAAATTTATATCGTCTCAAAATCAATCTATCAGTATAAATATTAATAAAGTTATAGAAAATGATGAAATTATTTATGATTTAATCATTAGTGGTAATACCAATATTACAATTTATAATCCGTTTAACAAGAATATAAGATTGAATGGAATTATTAAGACTGATCAACTTATAACATATGAAACGTAAAAATGGCTAAAAATAAGCCATTTTTTTAATTTGTAAAAAAATTTTAAAAAAAATAAAAAAATTGGCACTCAAGTATTGACATTGCCAAATAAAGTGGTATACTATAAGTGTATTTGGCAGATGAATACAAAGAGTGCCAAGTAGAAAAGGAAGGTAATTTATATGAGAAATGATTTTTATGGTTTATTAAGTGAGTTAAATAATATTTTCAATGATGATGGAGGTTACAAGAGCTTCCCAATTGATGTTGTAGAAGTTTCTAACGGCTACGAGGTATATGCTGAACTTCCAGGAGTGAATAAGGATGATATCAAGTTGACTTTTGATAAGGGCGATTTGACTATTGAGTGTCATCCTGAAGTATTGAAGGATAAGAAGTATCTTGTTAGAGAAAGAAACTCTATGAAGCTAAAGAGAACTATCAGTTTTGGTGAAATTGATGAAGACAAGTTAAGTGCTAAGTATGAAAATGGTATTTTGATTGTCTCTATTTTAACTAAGGCACCAGAAGTTAAAAAAGCAAAATCAATTGCAATAGAATAATTTTATGATTTAAAGCACATAATAGAATAGGAGTGATTTATATGTATTTTGTTAAGAAGAATGATGAAAAGAAGAATAATAGTAATTTCTTAGATGATTTTAATAATTTCTTTACAGGTGGTTTGTTATCTAGAAACTTGAAAACAGACATTGAGCAAACTGATAAGGAATACAAGGTTATGGTTGATGTCCCTGGAGTTGACAAAAAGGATATAAATGTAAGCTTTGAGGATAATACTTTGACTATTAGTGTAAATCAATTTAATGAAAAAGAGGATAACAACAAGAATTATCTTCGTAAGGAAAGAAGCTGTGTTTCTATGAGCAGAAGTTTCTACTTAGAAAACGGCGATGAAAATGCTATTAAGGCTAAACTTGATAATGGTGTTTTAAACATTACTGTTGGTAAGGTTGAAAATGCCCCAGAACCAAAAAAGTCAATTTCTATTGACTAATAAATAGCTAGGATTTTTCCTAGCTATTTCAGAGTGATGACAAAAGACGCTTTTTATAGGTGTCTTTTTCATTTATATGGA
>ERZ1643246.361-NODE-361-length-60209-cov-7.917063_pt1 | contig 60209 bp, 61 predicted proteins | sample MGYA00579265_ERZ1643246 | MGnify/ENA primary metagenome ERZ1643246 (study PRJEB29033, sample SAMEA4952261) | chicken gut metagenome | biome: Broiler Chicken; feature: Gastrointestinal Tract; material: Caecum | place: Ireland | collected 2018 | study: Broiler... | reverse complement strand
ACTCGAACCCTGGACAAATAGATTAAGAGTCTACTGCTCTACCAACTGAGCTAAGGGCGCTTGTTCGTTTCTTTTTTGTTTTGTGTTCCTCACGAGCACGAACGTCATTATATCCGCTCTGAAAGGAAAAGTCAATACTTTTTTCAAAAAAAATTTACAAAAATTTTTGAACTGCTACAAGGGATGTTTAAATCCTTAAAATCGGTTATTTTTTTCTGCATTTTCCTTTTGGTTCCTCGCAGTTCAGGATCCGGTCTACTTCCAGAAAGCAGCGCCGCAGATGGAGGATCTTGCGGTTCAGGTCGATTTGGTCACAGGTGGCCTGCTGCAGGCAGCGGGTAAGTTTTTCCGGAAGGGGCATGAAGAATTCTCCTTTTGACAGCATGCCCCGGAAGGAGCCGGGGCGGAACTGTTTTGCTTTACAATAGAATATGCCGCAGAAGGAATAATGTTCCGGCTGCCTTCTAGCGCCCGGCAATCAGCTTGCAGATGGGCTTGCCTTCAGCAGAAAACTTGGCTTCATATTCTGTCATCACATTTCCCTCGGCCATGGGACTGTGATGGAGGTCAAAGGTCTGCTCTTTGATGCTCCAGCCGGCCGCAGGGATGGACTCCAGAGAATATTCAAAGAGCCCGCGGTTGTCGGTCTTAAATTCTACCACTCCTTCCGGAGCCAGGATCTTTTCGTAGACAGCCAGAAACTGCGGAGAGGTCAGGCGGCGTTTGGCGTGACGGTCCTTGGGCCATGGGTCAGAAAAGTTTAAATAGATTCGTCTGACCTCTCCGGGGGCGAAGAACTGGTCCAATGTCTTCGCATCGACACAGAGAAAATAAATATTGGACAGATGGATGTCCGACAGCTCCAGTTCCCGGCGTTTTTGAATGGCTCTGAGAAGGACGCTGGAATAGCGCTCGATGCCGATGTAGTTGATTTCCGGATGGTTCTTTGCCAGCTCCATAATGAAGCGGCCCTTTCCCATTCCGACCTCAATTTCAATTGGAGCGGAGTTTCCAAACAGCTGGCTCCAGCCGCCTTTATGAAGCTGGGGGTCCTGAATTACAAAGGGGCTTTGGGCGATGGTTTCCTCGGCCCCGGGAATATGGCGTAATCGCATAGAAAATAGATTCCTTTCTGATATTCTTAGGGTATTGGTCTCTGTTCAGGACGGCTGTCTTCTTTCCCGCCGTCCTGAACTGTTATGGGTATTCTAACATCCTGTCAGGAAAATGACAAGAAGGCTCCGGAAAATCGGAAGGGGACATTTACCGGCGGTATCCGCAATCTTCAAAATTATAGTGCAAAAAGGAAAAAAACCTAGTATACTATAGATAATAGTTCAGGGATTAATGGTTTAGACTGATCATTCTTACAAAGGAGAGAACATATATGGCGAACATGGAGAATACCACCATCTGGAAACAAATCCAGCAGGGCCTTCGGGAAACGGAGCGCCTGATTGGACGCAAGGAATACAACATGGCCATGATCAAGGCCAGGCAGACCCTGGAATTTATGGTCCGGTGCATGGCGGAAAAGGCCTGTGTGGTGGAGGGGGATCTGTCTGATACCATCGACCAGCTTTATGAAGGAAGATGGATCAGCCGCACCACAAAGGAACATTACCACAATATCCGTATTTTGGGAAATAAGGCAGTCCATGAAGGGGATGATACCGCCTATGATGCCAATCAGGCTTACCAGCTGCTGGCTCAGGAGGTAGGGGCATTTGCCGATGAGTACGGTTCAAGAGGCGGCAGACAGCCTCAGAGGCGGCAGCCGGTCAGAACCAGTTCCCAGCGCCGCAGTTCCTCGTCACGCCCTTCCGGAGGAAAGAAGAAGCGCAGAAAAGGACCGGCAGCTTACTATATACTGCGGATTCTGGTCCCTGTTCTGGCAGTGATCCTGCTGATCCTGGTGATCCGCACCATGATGTCCGGAGGAGAAGAGGATGCCCGGTCCACAACAGCGGCAGTGACACAGACACAGGCGGCGGAGCCGACGACACAGGCAGAGCCGGAGGTGACTGAAACAGCTGCGGAGGCCGGAACCTACATAGTGACCGGCGATGGGGTGAACGTGAGAAGCGAACCTTCCACCCAGGGAAGCGTGCTGGTGCAGCTGTCCCAGGGAGCCGTAGTAGAATATGTAAGGCGATACAACAACGATTGGACCGTCATTAATTACGATGGACAGGAAGCCTACATTTCCAGCCAGTACATTTCCAGACAGGATGGAGCCGGGGAAGATGTGCAGGAAACAGAAGGGGCAGAAGGAGAGCAGGCTCAGACCCAGGAGTAAGCAGTTTTCAACGCGGGTTTTAAATGTTATGATTATAGAAATACAGAACGCCATCGCAGAGAGAGGAAAGGGCTCTCTGCGATGGCGTTTATGTGCGATTTGGGCAAAGAATATGCTGTTCTTTTTCAGAAACAGTCAGTTTTTCGTATGACGAATTTCGAACAAATTATGACTAAACTGTGAATTTTTTACCAAAAGAAAATTTGGGTCTGGAAAAAATAAAAAAAAGTAGTATTATGGTATAAGCTCAAATTGAGAGGCTAATAATTGTGCAGTTATGGCACAATAAAAATTAAAATCTGTAAGGAGGGATTGTATGGACAAGGTGCTGGATAAATTAGCGGAAATTGAGAACTCCGCCTCCGGAATCATGGAAGAGGCGAATAAACGCAAAAGCCAGTTTGCCCAGGAGATGGATGAAAAGACCAGGGCCTTCGACCAGGAGCTGGAGGAAGAAACCCAGAAAAGAATCCGTCAGGTGCAGGAGACCATGGAACGGGATATGGAGCAGAAGCTGAAGGAACAGAAAGAACGCTCAGATCAGTTCCTTCTGGAAATGGAAGCCAACTATAAGGAACACCGGAAGGAATACGTGGAGGCACTGTTTAAGGAAATGATAAAGGAGTGAGCATATGGGAAACCTGATGGCTTACAGCGCAATTGTAACAAAGATTAAGGCCATGGAACGATGGCGTCTGACAGACCGTCAGTTTGAGGAGATGGCAGCGCTGGAATCAGTTCCGGAGGCAGTGGCCTATCTCAAGGAGAATCCTTCCTATGAGAGTCTCTTTTCCAGCTTCAGCCAGGAGGAACTTCACCGGGGAAAGATCGAGCAGCAGCTGAACCAGGCCCTTTACCGGGACTTTATGAGGATCTACCGGTTTGCGAACCTGCGTCAGCGCCGTTTCCTGGAACTGTATTTCAGACGCTATGAACTTTCTATCCTGAAAACCTGTCTGCGCGGTATTGCAGGAGACATGGAGCAGGAGATGAAGCTTGAGGAGTTTGGGACCTTTTTCCAGGAGCACTCCAAGCTGGACCTGCACCAGATTTGTCAAAAGCAGACGCTGGAGCAGTGGATTGCCAGTCTGAAGGGCTCAAGCTATTACGCCCCCTTAGCCGCCCTGGAGCAAAAGGGAAATGTCAGCCCCACGGACTGCGAAACAGTGCTGGATATGTCATATTTTACCAGTTCCTGGCGGATCAATAAACGGTATCTGAAAAAGGATGAGCAGAAGATCATCACCCAGTGCTTCGGCACCAGGATGGATATGCTGAACATTCAGTGGATCTACCGGGCGAAAAAATATTACGGTCTTTCGGGAGCGCAGATTATTTCTGTTTTAATTCCCATCCGTTTCCATCTGACCAAAGAGCAGGTTACCCGGATGGCCCAGGCAGAAAGCCTGGATGAATTTTTCAATGTTCTGAAGACCACCCACTACGGGAAAATGGATCTGAGTGAGACACCGGATCTGAAAAAAATAGCGGATCAGATTAATGACCGGGTTTATGAGATGACCCGCAAATCCGATCCCTATTCCATCGCCGCGCTGAACTCCTATCTTTATTTTAAAGAGAAGGAAGTCAGACGTATTGTTACAACCCTGGAGCGCATACGTTACGGCGTCGCGGCGGGATGAGAAAGGGGTTAAGCAATGATTGAGAAAATGAAGTTTTTAAGCATAACGGGTCCCATGGGGGATATCGACCGGGTGGCTGAGGTCTACCTGTCCCGGTACGAGATTCAGCTGGAAAATGCCTTGTCCGAGCTGAAGACCGTAAAAAATCTGAGGCCTTTTATCGAGAACAATCCTTATAAGGAGGATGAGCAGAGAGCCAGGGCTCTGACCGAGCAGTACCAGGAGCTCCTTCCCCAGACGGGTGAGGAGATGGATCTGGAGAAGGCCCTCGAGACCGTCAGGGGACTGGATCAGGAGCTGAACCAGATGATGGCCCGGAAGGAGGAACTGGAACAGAAGCGCAAGGAGCTTCAGGATTCCAGGGACCAGGTATGGCCCTTTGCGGGACTGGATTACGATATCAACCGGCTTTTTCGCTTCCAGCACATTAAATTCCGGTTTGGACGTTTCGCCAAGGAGTATTACGACAAGTTTCAGGCGTATGTCTATGACACGGTGGATGCGATCCAGTTTAAGTGCAGGGAAACCAAGGATTACGTGTGGGTGGTCTACTGTGTGCCTCTGAGAAAGGAGGACAAGATTGATGCCATCTACTCGTCCATGCATTTTGAGCGGATGTTCCTTCCCAATGAATATGAAGGAACCCCTGATGAGGCGGGCCACACCCTTGAGGAGCAGATTCAGAGCCTGGACAAGCAGATTGAGCAGTTAGAGCAGAGTGTCCGCCAGACGGTCCAGGAAAAAGGAGCAGCGCTGGTAGGGGCAGCTCAGCGGCTTAAGCGCTACTGTGTGAACTTCGATGTCCGCAAGATGGCGGCCTGCACCAAGCGGGATGACCACACCTTCTATATCCTCTGCGGCTGGATGCCCAAGGATGAGGCAGACCGGTTCCGCAAGGAAATTGAGAATGATGCCCAGACTTTCTGCGTGGTGGAGGACAACAGCAACAACATTATGAGCTCCCCGCCAACGAAGATTAAGAATCCGGGACTGTTTAAGCCTTTTGAAATGTATGTGGAAATGTACGGCCTTCCCTCCTACCAGGAGATCGACCCCACCATTCTGGTGGGCCTGACCTACTCGGTGCTCTTTGGATTTATGTTCGGAGATGCGGGACAGGGCCTGTGCCTGCTGCTGGGCGGCCTGCTTCTGTATAAATTGAAGAAAATGCGTCTGGCAGGCATTATTTCCTGCTGCGGATTCTTCTCCACGATTTTTGGTTTCCTTTTCGGAAGCATCTTCGGCTTTGAGGATATCATCGAACCCCTGTGGCTGAGACCGGCCGAGGCTATGACCAGCCTTCCCTTTATTGGAAAGCTGAACACGGTCTTTGTGGTGGCAATCGGAATCGGTATGGGGATCATCCTGCTGTGCATGGTTTTGAATATCATCAACAGTCTGAGGGAAAAGGATGTGGAAAAGACCTGGTTTGACACCAACGGCGCCGCCGGCCTGGTATTTTACGGAGCCCTGGCGGGAACGATCATCCTGTACATGAGCGGGAACCCTCTTCCTGCAACTGCCCTTTTAGTGGTGCTGTTTATCATTCCCCTGATCCTGATGTTCTTTAAGGAACCTCTGACCGCCATGGTGGAGAAAAAGAAGGAGACCATGACCACAGGAGTGGGAATGTTCATTACCCAGGGGATTTTTGAACTGTTCGAAGTCCTGTTAAGCTATTTTTCCAACACCCTGTCCTTTATCCGTGTGGGCGCCTTTGCGGTGAGCCATGCGGCTATGATGGAAGTGGTGCTGATGCTGGCAGGAGCCGAGGCGGGAAGTCCCAACTGGGCGGTAATCGTAGGCGGAAACCTCTTTGTGTGCGGTATGGAAGGCCTGATTGTTGGGATCCAGGTGCTTCGTCTGGAATACTATGAGCTGTTCAGCCGGTTCTACCGGGGCAGCGGAAGAGAATTTAAGCCCTACGGACAGACTGCAAAGGAATCTTAGAAAAACGCAACCGTTCAGGAGCCCTCCTGAATCAATACAGAAAAACAAAAAAGGAGAATTTACTATGAGCATTCTTGTAAAAATCACATTGACGGCAGCACTGTTAATCAGTATTGTAATCCCCTTCGGCGCATTTGCCATCGGAGAGAAGACGAGAGGACGCTACAAAGCGGCTCTGGGAGCAAACCTCTTCATGTTTTTCGGAACCATGGTGTTTGCAGGCGTTATGATGTTTAACGGCACCGCTTTAGCTGCTGAGACTGCCGCTGAGGGCGCAGCCGTATCCGCAGCCGGCATGGGTTATCTGTCTGCTGCCCTGTCCACCGGACTGTCCTGCCTGGGCGGCGGTATCGCCGTATCTGCAGCCGCTTCCGCAGCGTTGGGAGCCATCAGCGAGGACAGCTCCATCCTTGGTAAATCATTAATCTTCGTAGGGCTTGCCGAAGGTGTGTGTCTGTATGGCCTGATCATTTCCTTTATGATCCTGGGCAATCTGTAAGCGCATGAAGATGTATCTGATCAGCGACAACATCGACACTCTGACCGGCATGCGGCTGGCCGGAGTGGAGGGCGCTGTGGTCCATAAACGGGAAGAGCTGAAAGAGCAGCTGGAGCATGCCCTGGCCGATAAGAGCATTGGCATTATCCTGCTGACGGAGAAATTCGGCAGGGAATTTCCGGAGATTATCGACAATGTAAAGCTGGAGCGCAAGCTCCCTTTGATCGTAGAGATCCCGGACCGGCACGGCACCGGCCGCAAGCCCAATTTCATCACTTCCTATGTGAATGAGGCCATTGGTCTGAAGCTGTAGGACAGTTGCCAAAAAGGATAGAAAGCAGGTGGCAGTTTGACAATCGAGGAAAAACTGAAGCATTTTCAGGATATTTGTATGGAAGACGCCAGGGAACGCAGCAACCGCATGCTGGACGATTACATGAAGGCCCTGGAGAAAACCTTTGAAGAACATAAGCAGGCGGAGAAAAAGAATGCCGACCTGCAGGTAAAGATGGAAACGGAAAAGCTGGAGCGGGAAATTAATAAGAAGCTGTCCATTGAGCAGCTGGATCTGCGCCGTGAGGCGGGACACCGTCAGGACGAACTGAAGGACAAGCTGTTTGTGGAACTGAGAGATTATCTGGCCAACTTTATGGAAACAGAGGAGTATGAGAAGTTCCTGGAGCGCCAGGTGCAGTGGGCGAAGGAGTTTGCAGGCGACGAGGCATTTACCATCTATATGGACCCGTCAGATGCAGAGCGGGCCCGCCGGATTTCTCTGTACATGGGTGTGGCAATCCGCATCAGTGACTATTCCTTTCTGGGCGGGATCCGGGCGGTCATTCCCGGACGCCATATTTTAATCGACAATTCATTCCAGACCAGACTGGAGGAGGCCCGTCACAACTTTAAGTTTGAGTTAGGAGGCAAGGGAAGTGAATAAGACAGGTGTTATATTCGGAATCAACGGTCCCATTGTCTATCTGAACGGGGACCCCGGATTCAAGATGAATGAAATGGTATATGTAGGAAATGAAAAACTGGTAGGTGAGGTGATCGGACTGACCTCCGGCAGAACCGTCATCCAGGTTTACGAGGAAACCAGCGGCTTAAAACCGGGGGAGGAAGTTACCGGAACCGGTGCTCCTGTATCCGTAACCCTGGCCCCTGGTATTCTGGACAATATTTTCGATGGTATTGAGCGTCCTTTGAGCGCCATTGCCAAACAGAGCGGCCCCTATATTGGAAGGGGGCTGTCCGTGGAATCCCTGGATACCCAGAAAAAGTGGAAGACCCATATGACGGTAAAGAAGGGCGACCGTCTGATGCCCGGGACCATCATCGCAGAGGTTCCGGAAACCAGAGCGATCATGCACAAGGTGATGGTGCCTCCTGATGTGGAGGGTTATGTGCTGGATGTGGTGGAAGATGGTGAATACACCATTGTGGAACCGCTCCTGACCCTGCAGTTAAGAGACGGTACAGAGAAGAAGCTGACCATGGCACAGAAATGGCCCATCCGGACACCAAGACCTACGGCAAAGCGGTTCCCGGCTACCAGACCTCTGATCACGGGACAGCGTATTCTGGATACCATGTTCCCTCTGGCAAAAGGCGGAACGGCAGCCATTCCCGGCGGTTTCGGAACCGGAAAGACCATGACGCAGCATCAGATCGCAAAATGGTCCGACGCGGATGTGATTATCTATATCGGCTGCGGAGAGCGCGGAAACGAGATGACCCAGGTGCTGGAGGAATTTACCCAGTTGATCGACCCCAAGAGCGGAAATCCCCTGATGGACCGGACCACCCTGATCGCAAATACCTCCAACATGCCGGTGGCAGCCCGTGAGGCAAGCCTTTACTCCGGCCTGACCCTGGCTGAGTATTACCGGGATATGGGATACCATGTGGCGATCATGGCGGACTCCACTTCCCGATGGGCGGAGGCGTTAAGAGAGCTGTCCGGACGTCTGGAGGAGATGCCCGCGGAGGAAGGCTTCCCGGCATATCTGGCTTCCCGTTTGTCGGCTTTCTATGAGCGTGCCGGCATGATGCAGAACTTAAACGGCACGGAAGGCTCCGTTACCATCATCGGCGCCGTATCCCCCCAGGGCGGCGACTTTTCCGAGCCGGTAACCCAGAATACCAAGCGTTTCGTCCGCTGCTTCTGGGGACTGGACAAATCTCTGTCCTACGCCAGACATTTCCCGGCCATCCACTGGCTGACCAGCTACTCAGAGTATCTGAGCGATTTGGCGCCCTGGTACACAGAGCATGTGGACAAACGGTTCGTGGACTACCGCAACCGCCTGATGACGATCCTGACCCAGGAGAGCAGCCTGATGGAGATTGTCAAGCTGATTGGAGCCGATGTGCTGCCCGACGACCAGAAGCTGACCCTGGAGATCGCCAGAGTCATCCGTGTGGGATTTCTGCAGCAGAACGCCTTCCACAAGGAGGATACCTGCGTGCCTATGGAAAAGCAGTTTAAGATGATGGAGATCATCCTTTACCTGTACCAGAAGTCCAGGTCCTTAATCTCCATGGGAATGCCCATGTCCGTACTGAAGGAGGACAGCATCTTTGACGATGTGATCGCCATCAAATACGATGTTCCCAATGACCGGATGGACCTTCTGGATGATTTTAAGAACCGTATTGACCGTTTCTACGACAGCGTAGTAGAGCGCAACGCCTGATGAGAGGAGGGACATGAATTGGCAATTGAATATTTAGGTTTAAGTGAAATCAATGGTCCCTTGGTGGCCCTGGAGGGAGTTCAGGGAGCTGCCTACGATGAAATCGTGGAAATGACCGTAGGCGGGACGGAAAAGAAGATGGGAAAAATCATCGAGATTTACGGGGACAAGGCAGTCATCCAGGTTTTCGAGGGCACAGAAGGAATGGCTCTGCGCAACACGCACACCAGGCTGACCGGCCATCCCATGGAGATCGCGGTGTCAGAGGATATGCTGGGCCGGACCTTTAACGGTTTGGGAGAGCCCATTGACGGCCTGGGGGACATTGCCTCCGACATCCGTCTGGATGTCAACGGCAAGCCCTTAAATCCCGTAACCCGTGAATATCCCAGAAACTACATCCGCACCGGAATCTCCGCCATCGACGGACTGACCACCCTGATCCGGGGACAGAAGCTGCCGATTTTTTCCGGAAGCGGACTTCCCCACGACCAGCTGGCAGCCCAGATCGTGCAGCAGGCTTCCCTGGGAGATGATTCTGATGAAAAATTTGCTATCGTATTCGGCGCCATGGGCGTAAAGTACGATGTGGCGGATTTCTTCCGCAGGACCTTTGAGGAGAGCGGCGTATCCAGCCATGTGGCCATGTTTATCAACCTGGCCAACGACCCGGTGGTGGAGCGTCTGATCATTCCCAAGGTAGCTCTGACTGTGGCGGAGTACCTGGCTTTTGAGAAGGGGATGCACATCCTGGTCATCCTGACGGATATGACCTCCTATGCCGAGGCGCTTCGTGAGGTTTCCTCCTCCAAGGGAGAGATCCCTTCCAGAAAGGGTTATCCGGGCTATCTGTACAGCGACCTGGCTTCCATTTACGAGAGAGCGGGAATTGTGGAGGGACGTCCCGGTTCTGTGACCCAGATCCCGATTCTGACCATGCCCGGTGATGACATTACCCATCCCATCCCGGATTTGACCGGATATATTACCGAGGGACAGATTGTACTGGACCGTCAGTTAAACGGACAGTCCATCTATCCGCCTATCGGCGTTCTGCCCTCCCTGTCCCGTCTGATGAAGGACGGCATCGGCGAGGGGTACACCAGAGGGGACCATCAGGACATGGCCAATCAGCTGTTCTCCTGCTACGCAAAGGTGGGAGATGCCAGAGCTCTGGCATCTGTTATCGGTGAGGACGAGCTTTCCCCGCTGGACAAGCAGTACCTGAAATTCGGAACTGCTTTTGAGCACCATTTTGTAGGCCAGGACGTACATGAGAACCGGACCATCCTGGAGACGCTGGATCTGGGCTGGAAGCTTCTGGGCATGCTTCCCAGAAATGAGCTTGACCGGATCGACTCCAAGGTCCTGGACCAGTATTATCATCCATTCGAGGGCTTTGAAGGGGAGGAATAATCGATGAATCCCAATACATTTCCTACTAAGGGAAACCTGATCCTGGCAAAAAATTCCCTGGCCCTGGCAAAACAGGGCTACGGGCTCATGGACAAGAAGCGGAATATCCTGATCCGGGAGCTGATGGGCCTCATCGACCAGGCCAAGGACATCCAGTCGGAGATTGACGCTACCTTCCGGGCCGCCTATCAGGCCCTCCAGGAGGCTAATATCGAGCTGGGGATCAGCTATGTTCAGGAAATCGGCGACTCCGTACCTGTGGACGAGAACGTGAGGATCAAGGCCAGAAGCATCATGGGGACGGAGATCCCCCTGGTGGAGCACGAGGAGACGCCGCTAGAGCTGACCTACGGCTTTTACAATACAAGCGAGTCCTTAGACCGGGCCAGAAGTCATTTCGAAAAGGTGAAGGAGCTGACCATCCGCCTTTCCATGGTGGAGAACTCCGCCTACCGTCTGGCCTCCAATATCAAAAAGACCCAGAAGCGGGCCAATGCCTTAAAGAATATCACCATTCCTTCCTATGAGGCTCTCTCCAAGACCATTTCCAATGCCCTGGAGGAGAAGGAACGGGAGGAGTTTACAAGGCTTAAAGTGATCAAGAGGACCAAGGAGAAGAAAAACAGCGCCTGAAGGCAGCCCTCGCCGGGCTGATGAAAAGGAGGGGTTACAAGGTGCATACCTTTGAAGAACTGATTGAAGTGACAGCGAAGCTGCGCGCTCCGGACGGCTGCCCCTGGGACCGGGAGCAGACCCACGAGAGCCTGAAAAAGCATCTGAAGGAGGAGTGCCAGGAGGTTCTGGATGCCATCGACAACCAGGACATGGAAAACCTCTGCGAGGAGCTGGGGGATGTACTGTTCCAGGTGATGATCCACAGTCAGATTGCGGCGGAAAACGGGGACTTTACCATCGCGGATGTGGTGGACGGAATCTGTGAGAAAATGATCCGCAGACACCCCTGGGTGTTCGGGGATGTGAAGCTTTCATCGGTCCAGGAGGGGAAGGAGTTATGGCAGAAAATTAAGGAGCAGGAGAAGGCGGAAAAACACCGCGTATAAACTGCATCCAAATTGCCGAAAAACCTTGACAAATCCTATGGAAACGGCTATAAATGATAAAGTACAACTCAACAGACAAGGGTTAATTCTCCGGACTCTGACCGGACATTTTTAGGAGGAAAAATAATGAACAAGACAGAATTGATCGCAGCAGTAGCTGAGAAGGCAGAAATTTCCAAAAAGGATGCGGAGAAGGCTGTTAAGGCATTCACCGATGTAGTAGCTGAGGAGCTGGTGAAGGGCGAGAAGGTACAGCTGGTTGGATTCGGAACCTTTGAGGTATCTGAGAGAGCAGCAAGAGAGGGAAGAAACCCCAAGACTGGAAAGACCATGACTATCGAGGCTTCCAAGACTCCTAAGTTCAAAGCCGGCAAGGCATTAAAGGACGAGGTAAATAAGTAATTTATGAGATTAGACAAGTTTTTAAAGGTTTCGCGGCTGATCAAGCGGCGCACGGTGGCCAACGAGGCCTGTGACGCCGGGCGTGTTCTGGTCAACGACAAGCCGGCAAAGGCTTCCCTGAACGTAAAGACGGGGGATGTGATCGAGATCCAGTTTGGTACAAAGGCAGTTCGGGTGGAAGTCCTGGATGTGCAGGAGACTGTGAAAAAGGACGACGCAAAAGAATTATACCGCTACCTTTAAAGGATTATATGGTCTAAAGAGGGAAACCTTCTAATATATTTAACATAGACGTTAGATATATTAGGAGGTTTTTTGCTATGGAAGAGAAAATCGGGGCCCGCCCCCACCGCCTGACTTTGCAGAACCGCTCCTCAGGGAGCATTACCGGAATCGCGGATGTGGTGTCCTTTGACGAGAATACCATTGTTCTGGATACGGATATGGGGCTTTTGACCATCAAGGGCAAGGGGCTTCATGTTAGCCGCCTGACCCTGGAAAAAGGGGAAGTGGATGTGGACGGCACCATAGACAGCCTGACCTACTCCTCCAACGAGGCATTGCGAAAGTCCGGCGAGTCCTTCCTGAAGCGGCTGTTCCAGTAGAGGCGCCTTATGAGTGAAATGATTCGGTATGAAGCCGGGCTGATCCTGCTGAGCCTGTCCACAGGGGCATGGCTGATGATGGTCTACGATACTCTGCGCATTCTGCGGCTGGCGGTTCCGCACCATCCTCTTGTTACGGGGCTGGAGGATTTCTGTTACTGGATCGGCGCTTCCGTGGTGACGTTTTCCCTGCTCTATGAGCAGAACGGCGGGCAGTTAAGAGCCTATGTGATCGGAGGAGTTCTGGGAGGAATGATACTCTATGACCGGATCGTCAGCAGATTCCTGTTTAAGGTCTTGAAAAAGCTGGGCAAAACGCTTACAATAGTAAAAAGACGAAAAAGACGGGACCAGCCCCCGGATGTACCCTCAGAGAAAAAAGGCGGTTGAAGCAAAGATGGCAGGAATCAGAAGAACAGTACGATACAAGCGGGACAAATGGACCAACCGAATGGCGATTATCGGGATCACCCTGGTGGTGGTCTGCCTTGCCATTGCCATCAGTGCCAAGGGAGGAGAGCTGCGCAAGTCTGACCGGGAGTATCAGATTAAGGAGGAGCTGCTTCAGGCGGAGCTGGACAAGGAGAAGGAGAGGTCAGAAGAGCTGGAGGAGTACAAGGTTTATGTGAAGACCAAGCAGTATGCCGAGGAGGTAGCCAAGGAGAGGCTGGGCCTGGTGAACCCCGATGAGATTCTGCTGAAGCCGGAGGATGAAGATTAGGAGTCTCCTTTTGTCGAACGGACAGGCATCCGGAAGAAAGATTTTTCGGACAAGCATCCAGAAACTGACAGATATTTCCCTTTTCACTGCGTATACTGGAACTTACGCGGTGAGGAGGGATTTTTTATGTTTATGAAACGCAACCCAGGTCAGAAGATCTGTGATGTTAATTATTTTACGGCCAGGCGCCTGGAGGATATGGCAGATTCTCTCGGGCGTCTGGCCAGGGCATTCGACAGCCAGGAGCTGGGCGGGAGGATGCTGACGGCCCAGGAGGGCCTGGCGGCTATGGAAACCTCGGCGGCAATGGTCTGCGGGGACTGCTCCAGATGCAGTCTTCTCTCGGAGAGCAGCCGGGAAGACGGCTATTACCTGTACTACCTTCTGAGGACCTTTGAGCAGAAGGGAAGGATTGAGACAAGGGACATGCCCCAGATGTTTCAGGACAGCTGCAGGCGCAAGGAGCGGTATTTAAACCAGCTGAACCGGAATCTGGGCAGGGCCTCCATGAACCTGTCCTGGAAAAGCCGCTTTCTGGAAAGCCGGGATGCGGTGATGGTCCAGTTTAGGGAGCTGGCCGGAATCCTGGAGGAGTTTTCGCGCCAGCTGGACCAGGCAAGAGATGTGACGGAGGAGTACGAGGGGGATCTAAGGAAATTGTTCCGCAGAAGCCACATGTCCATCCGAAACCTCCTGGTGCTGGAATACGAAAACGGACAGCGGGAGGTATATTTGACGGTCTGCACGACCAACGGACGATGCGTGACTGCCACCGATGCCTCATCCCTGCTGGAACTGGTCCTGAAAAAAGGGACCTGGAGCCCTGCCAAAGACAGCCGGACTCTGATCACCAGGCAGTATTCAACGGTGCGCTTCCTGGAGGACGGCAGTTACCGCATGCTCTGCGGCGTTTCCAGGATCCCGAAATGCGGGGAGCGGTTAAGCGGAGACAACTATACATTTTTTGAAAGCAGGGGAAGCCAGGTGGTGCTGAGCCTGTCAGACGGAATGGGCTGCGGGGAACAGGCGGACCGGGAGAGCAGCCAGACGGTAGAACTGACCCAGCAGTTGATTGAGGCCGGGTTTTCGCCCAGAGCGGCGCTGAAACTGGTGAATACGGTTCTGCTCCTGGCTGCAAGGGAACAGCATCCGGCTACTATGGACCTGTGCTGCGTGGATCTGCACACAGGGGTGATGGAATCCATGAAAATGGGAGCTGCTCCCGCCTTCCTCATGGGGGAGGACGGGGTGGAGATCCTGGAGTCAGGGGAGGCGCCGGTGGGGATCCTGAGCGATGTGCAGCCGGAGATCCTGAGCAAAAAGATGTGGGACGGAAACCGGATTGTCCTGGTCAGCGACGGGGTCTTGGACGCCCTTCCGGGAGAGCATAAGGAGGAGGTTCTGAAGGAGTATCTGGAAAGCCTGGCGGAGTGCTCGCCCCAGGAGCTGGCGGACCAGATTACCGCCTTCGCCTCCTCCTTCGTACCCGCCGCCAGGGATGATATGACAGCACTGGTAGGAGCGCTTTTAAAACGGGAGGCATCGTAGCGAAAAGATGAACGGTCTCAGCAGCCGTATCCTGCCGCTCTGAAGGATTACGTGAGAATTTTAAAGCTTGCGCCCCAGGAAAATTGAGGGTATACTTTAAGGCGCGGAGCGCCCCCGCCCGAAGGGCATGAATTACGGTGTGCCCGGAGGGTATACGTTAAGGCGCGTACGTTAAGGAGGAATGATTCCATGGGAGATGCCGGAGCGGGGGAGTTTGAAAGACGGTTTCGGAAACAGCTGGAGGAGTGCGGCCTGCCTGTTCCGGGAGGAAGGGTGGTGGCCGCTGTATCGGGAGGGGCAGACTCAGTCTGCCTTTTGGCGTTGCTTGCGGAGCTGTTTTCCGGAGGAGAGATCGAACTTCGGGCGGTTCATGTCCACCATGGCCTGAGAGGGGAGGAGGCGGACCGGGATGCCAGCTGGGTGGAGGAGCTTTGCCGCTCCATGAAGGTCCCCTGCCGGATCTTTCACGAGGATGTGAGAGGGTTCGCTGAAGAGGGGAAGATGTCGGAGGAGGAGGCCGGGCGTATTCTCCGCTACCGCCGTCTTCAGGAGGCCGCAGAGGAATGGGAAAGCCAGGAGCCGGGGGAAAAGGTCCTGATTGCGGCGGCCCACCACCAGGAGGACCAGGCGGAAACCATCCTCCACAATCTGTGCAGGGGAAGCGGTCTGAAGGGGATAGGCGGGATGGAAAAAAGAAGGGGACGGCTGATCCGCCCTCTTCTGGAGGAGAACCGGCAGGAGATCTTAAAATGGCTGAAACGGAAAGGCCTGACGTACTGTCAGGATTCCACTAACGCATCTGACCATTATACCCGCAATCGGATCCGCAGCCATCTGATTCCCGTGATCCGGAATGAGGTGAACGGGAAAGGGGTGGAAAACATTGCACGGATGGGGCAGATCGCCGCTCTGGCCGATGATTTTCTGGAGCAGGAGGCCGCCCGGTGGCTGGAACGCAGCGCCTCAGGAGAGAGGGAGATGGTCCTGCCGGAGGAAGAGTTTGGAAAACTCCATAAGATCCTGCAGCTCTATGCGGTCCGCCTGGCCCTGGCAAAGGTGATGGGACAGCAGCGGAATCTGACCGGGCTGCATGTCCGGGAGATCCTGCAGCTTTTTGGCAGGCAGACGGGACGCAGGATCCTGCTTCCCGGCGGTTATGAAGCCAGGAGGGAGTACGGCGGAGTCTGGATTGGAAAAAGGCGGGAACAGAAAGCCGCGCCGGCAGTCCTCCCTGAGGTGGAGTTCTGCTCTTTTTCATGGAAAAAAGGGACGGAAATTCCCAAAAAACAGTATACGAAATGGTTTGACTGTGATAGAATAAAGGGTACGCCAGCCTTGAGATTCCGGCAGGAGGGAGATTATATTACCCTGCCCGGCGGAAAGAAAAAGGCGCTCAGGCGATACATGATTGATGAAAAAATTCCCGCCCGGCTGAGGGACGGGATTCCCCTTCTGGCAGATGGAAGCCATGTGATATGGATGATCGGATACAGGATCAGCGAATACTATAAAGTAGGGCCGGATACTGTCCGGGTTCTTCAGGCTTCGGTCCGGCAGGAAGAGGATAAAAAAGATACGGAGGAAAAATGATGGCGGATAAGATAAGGGTATTGTTGACAGAGGAAGAAGTGGACAGACGCATTGGAGAGATCGCGGAGCAGATCAGCAAAGATTATGCAGGTCAGGAGGTCCACCTGATTTGTATTTTAAAAGGCGGCGTATTCTTCACCTGTGAGCTGGCAAAAAGACTGACGGTGCCGGTAACCATGGACTTTATGTCCGTATCCAGCTACGGCGGAGGAACGGAGTCCAGCGGGATCGTTAAGCTGGTGAAAGACCTGGATGAATCCCTGGAAGGAAAGAACGTGCTGATCGTGGAGGATATTATTGACTCCGGACGCACCCTGGCCTACCTGATCGATGTATTAAAGCAGAGAAAACCGGCCCAGATTCGCCTGTGTACCCTTCTTGACAAGCCGGAGCGCCGGGTGAAGAAGCAGGTGAAGGTGGATTATGTCTGCTTTACCATCCCGGATGAGTTTGTGGTTGGATATGGTTTGGATTACGACCAGAAATACCGGAATCTGCCCTACATCGGCGTAGTGGAGCAGGACGAGACAACCGGTGCATGATGAATGAAAGCAGTTTTAAGGAGGCAACTTAAGTGAGACAGAGGTCAACATTTAGAGGGTTTGGATTTGTACTTCTGATGATTATCCTGATCTCCATGGCAGCTATGCTGCCCAGGCAGGGTTTTGCGGACCGGATCAGCAATCAGGAGTTTATGACCATGCTGACCCAGGACAAAGACCAGATCGATCAGGTAACCATCCGGCAGAATTCACAGGCGCCTACCGGAGAGGTGGTGCTGGAGCTGACGGACGGTTCCCAAAAGCATCTCTATGTGTCAGACGTAAATGAAATACAGGATCTTTTAAACAGCAGAGAGATTGACTGGTATATGACAGATGTGCCTCAGGAAAATACCCTGCTGACGATCTTGCTCCCCACTCTTATGACCACAGCGGTGGTGGTGATCGTGATCATGATCATGAACCGCAATGCGGCAGGCGGAGGGGCAAATTCCAGAATGATGAACTTCGGCAAAAGCCGCGCCAGAATGAGCCGTGACAACCGGGTGAATTTCAACAGCGTGGCCGGCCTGGAAGAAGAGAAGGAGGAACTGGAGGAGGTGGTGGATTTTCTGAAGAATCCGCAGAAATACACCAGCGTGGGAGCCAGGATCCCCAAGGGCCTTCTGCTGGTAGGCCCTCCCGGAACCGGAAAAACCCTTCTGGCCAAGGCGGTGGCCGGGGAGGCCGGCGTTCCCTTTTTCTCCATTTCCGGTTCCGACTTTGTGGAAATGTTTGTAGGTGTAGGTGCCTCCAGAGTCCGGGACCTGTTTGAAGAAGCCAAGAAGAATGCGCCCTGTATCGTCTTTATCGATGAGATCGATGCCGTGGCCCGCCGCCGCGGGACCGGCATGGGAGGCGGACACGATGAGAGAGAGCAGACCCTCAACCAGCTGCTGGTTGAGATGGACGGCTTTGGCGTCAATGAGGGCATCATCGTTATGGCAGCCACCAACCGGGTGGATATCTTGGACCCTGCGATTCTGCGTCCCGGCCGTTTCGACCGGAAGGTTGCAGTGGGCAGACCGGATGTAAAGGGCAGGGAAGAGATCCTGAAGGTTCATTCCAAAGATAAGCCTCTGAGCGAGGATGTGGATCTGAAGCGGGTAGCTCAGACCACGGTGGGCTTTACCGGCGCAGATCTGGAGAACCTGATGAACGAGGCGGCCATCATTTCCGCCAGGGCTGGCCGGCGCTTTATCCAGCAGGCTGATATCGACCACGCCTTTGTAAAGGTGGGGATCGGCGCGGAGAAGCGCAGCAAGGTGATTTCCGAGAAGGATAAGCGGATTACCGCTTTCCATGAGGCCGGCCATGCCATCCTGTTCCATGTGCTTCCCGATGTGGGACCGGTTCACACCATTTCCATTATCCCGACGGGAATGGGGGCGGCAGGATACACCATGCCGCTGCCGGAAAAAGATGAGATGTTCAACACGCGGGGGCGCATGCTCCAGAGCATCATGGTAGCCCTGGGCGGCCGTATTGCCGAGGAACTGATTTTTGACGACATTACCACAGGGGCTTCTCAGGACATTAAGGATGCCACCAAGACGGCCCGTGCCATGGTCACCCAGTACGGCATGTCCAGCAAGGTAGGCATGATCCAGTATGGCGGGGACGAGGATGAGGTGTTCATTGGCCGGGATCTGGCCCACACCAAGAGCTACGGCAACGAGGTGGCGGACACCATCGACAGCGAGGTAAAGCGGATCGTAGACGAATGCTACGCAAAGGCCAAGCAGATCATCAGCGAGCATGATCATGTACTGCACGCCTGCGCCCAGCTTCTGATGGAAAAAGAGAAGATCGGACAGGAAGAATTTGAGCATCTCTTTGAGGAGGAAAAAGAGCATCAGGAAAAAGAAGGTCAGTCTTTGTAGGAGTTTCCGATAGGATGGAGGGGGATGGGAAAAACGGGCTGTAAAATCTGCATAGAAACCATTTTAAAAGGATTTTAAGTTTGTGCAGACTTTTTCCAATGCCTATGCTATTATAATAGACGTAACCCCCCCAATACATTATATAGTTTTTGCTACACCCCATAAGAAACGAAATACCTTCTCCTGAAAAGCCCGGCTACCCCGCCGGGCTTTTCACTTACTATAAAAAACCTAAACTTGTATATTTGTCGGATTTCATATAAAATAGACGTAACAGGCCGGAACGGCGGAAAACTGAGAAAGAAGAGAGATGGTTCCGGTCCGTAAAATTTCCATTAACAGGATTTAAAAAGGAAAGATGCGAGGCAAATTATGGTGGAAGAAGACCAGAGGCATATAGAAATTAACAGAGAAGCACTGTTTTGCTCCGGTACCAGAGATTACCGGATGCCGCCGGAGCCGGATGAAAACGAAGAGGTTTTGATCCGGTTCCGAGTGGGCCGGGGGAATGGAACCGGGGTTTTTTTGATCGCGGACGGCCGGGAGATCCCCATGGAAAAGGGGGAGAGCGACCAGCTGTTTGACTACTATGAGAGCCGCCTGACCACAGGGAGCGCTTCGGTCCGCTACTATTTCCGGATTGAAGCGGGAGAGGAAGTCTGCTATTATAACCGCCTGGGTGCAGCGGACCAGGAGAACCGTGAGTTTGACTTTGTTATTACACCGGGATTTCACACGCCGGACTGGGCCAAAGGTGCGGTGATGTATCAGATTTTTGTGGACCGTTTCTGCAATGGAGACCCTTCCAATGATGTGGTGGACAACGAATATGTGTACATCGGCCGCCCGGTTTGTCAGGTAAAGGACTGGAATCAGGTTCCGTCGCCGATGGATGTGGGCCGGTTTTACGGAGGAGACCTGCAGGGTGTCTGGGATAAGCTGGACTACCTTCAGAGTCTGGGGATCGAGGGGATCTACTTCAATCCCATCTTTGTGTCCCCCTCCAATCACAAGTACGACTGCCAGGATTATGAGCACATCGACCCCCATTTTGGCGTTCTGGTCAGGGATGAAGGAAGTCTGGTGGAGCCGGAGGCCAAGGATAACCGTGACGCGGGCCGCTATGTGGTACGGACTGCCGACCGGGAAAATCTGGAGGCCAGTGACCGCCTGTTCGCCCGGTTTGTGGAGGAGGCCCACCGAAGGGGGATCAAGGTGATCCTGGACGGTGTGTTCAATCACTGCGGCTCCTTCAATAAATGGCTGGACGGAGAGGAGATTTACGCCAGGGCCGGAGGGTATGAGCCCGGCGCCTTCCTGTCGGCCAAAAGTCCCTACCGAAGCTTTTTCCATTTCCGGGACCAGCGGGAGGAAGCCTGGCCCAGAAATAAGTCCTACGATGGCTGGTGGGGGCATGATACCCTCCCCAAGCTGAATTATGAGGAATCAGATAAGCTGGTGGAATACATTTTAAATATTGCCAGACGATGGATTTCGCCGCCCTTCTGTGTGGACGGCTGGAGGCTGGATGTAGCTGCCGATCTGGGAAATTCCGGGGAGTACAATCACCAGTTCTGGCGGAAATTCCGCCAGGCGGTGAAGGAGGTCAATCCGGATGTGCTGATTCTGGCGGAACACTATGGAGACCCCTCCAGCTGGCTGCAGGGAGACCAGTGGGATTCGGTGATGAATTACGACGCCTTTATGGAGCCGGTGACCTGGTTCCTGACCGGGATGGAGAAGCACAGCGACAGCCACAACAGCGGAATCTGCGGGGATGGAAAGAGCTTTTTTGACGCCATGGCCTATCACATGAGCCGGATGCAGACCGGCTCCCTGCTGACGGCCATGAACGAGCTTTCCAACCACGACCATTCCCGCTTTTTGACCAGAACCAACCGCAAGGTGGGGAGGATCGCCACCGCTGGGGCGGAGATGGCCGCCCAGGATGTAAAGATGAGCGTCATGCGGGAGGCGGTGATGATCCAGATGACATGGCCGGGAGCCCCCACCATCTACTATGGAGATGAGGCCGGGCTCTGCGGCTGGACAGACCCGGACAGCCGCAGGACCTATCCATGGGGAAGAGAAGATTTGGAACTGCTGGAATACCATCGCTACATGATCGGCCTTCACAAGCGGTTTTCCGTTCTGCGCAAGGGCAGCGTAAAGCCTCTTCTCTGGGGAAAAGATATCATCGCCTACGGGCGGATGTATAAAAAGTACCATGCGGTTACCGTGATCAATAATGGGGAGCAGGAGAAATGTCTGGAGATTCCGGTCTGGCAGCTGGGAATTACGGATGAAATTCCCGTAGCCCGGCTGATGCTGACCACGGAGACGGGATACAATGTGGGAAAGCTTCAGTATCCGGTGAAGGACGGGATCCTGAAAGTGGAGCTGCCTCCCTTCAGCGGAGCCCTGTTTGCCAGCTTTGCCCAGGAGCTGTTCGCGGTGGCGGGACTGCCTGTGCCGGATGGGGAGGATGAGAGGTGCGAAAATACTTCTACGAGATAAACCGGGAGGACAGAAGCCTCCATATGCGCCAGTATATTTACTGGATCGGTCCGTACCGCTACAACTGGCATGAGGAACTGGAGATCATGCTGATCCTGAAAGGCAATGTGGAGATGAACTGCGGGGGCGTCAGCTACCTTCTCCAGGAGGATGACCTGATCCTCATAGACTCCAATGTAGGTCATGCCTCCCTTGCCAGGTCGGAGGGCAGCATTGCCATGGTGATCCACCTGGATCCTGAGTATCTGCGGGAATATTACAGCCCCATCGAGGACTATCGTTTCTTTGGCTGTACCGGGGGAGATAACAGAAACAGCCAGGAGGCCAAGGAGATCCGCAGGGCCATGGCATTCCTCATCACCCGCATGGACACGGCCAACCCCCTGGAGCGGCTGCGGTTTGAACAGGGCCTGAGCCATCTGCTGCTTCTGCTGTTCCAGCTGTTTCCGCCCAGGAGGATCGACCGGTCTGAGGCGGCCAAAACCCGCAGGCAGGAGGAGATGAGGGGGAGCATTGTCCATTTCGTGGAGGAGAATTACCGGCAGCGCATTACCTTAAAGGAGCTGAGCCGTCTGTGCGGGTACAATGCCACCTACCTTTCCACCTGGTTTAAGACCAATATCGGTTTGAATTTCTACGATTATCTGATGAGAGTCCGTCTCCGGGAAGCCACGCTGGAGCTGTGCTCCACTGATAAAACCATCCTGGAGGTGGCGGGAGACAATGGATTCGGAGATGTAAAATCCTTTAATGTCTGCTTTCGGAAAACCTTTGGAAAGTCTCCGGGAGAGTACCGCAGACAGATCCTGGCGGAAAACAAGGGGATGGATTTTAAGGAAAAGCGGCGGTTCCTTCCTCTGGACGATACCAGCGTCAATGAGAAGCTGGAGAGCTATCAGCTGGAGTTTGAAAGCCTGTGGGAGAGCGGCGCGCTTTCTGCAGGACGCCGCCTGATGTACCAGGAGATGACGGCCGGAATTTTAGGACAGACGGAAGCGGTCCGTCAGCTGAGCAGGAATCTGTCAGACCAGGTAGAGGAGATCCGTGAGAAACTGGAGCACATGAGAAAAACACTGTAGCGTTAGGACAGGCCGGAGATCTCGCAGGGGATGTCCAGGCTGCAGCGGGGGAGGACCTGGTTTTGGATGACCTGGATGACGTCCAGGATCAGCCGCTTTTTGATGTTGTCCGGACTGTAGGCGATCACGCATTTGCGGGTCTGAGGCATATTTTCCAGGACGCAGAAGTCCATGGATCCTTCCAGGGAAGAATTGTTTTCCCTGAACAGCAGGAAAGAGCCTGCCAGAAGCTGGACTCCCAGGCCCTCCTCGGCCAGTTTGAAGCCGGTGTAAAGGTTGCTGACGGATATGGTGCGGGACGGATGGATGTGGTTTGCCAGAATGATGGATTCATAGCTGCTGTAAAGGTCATTGCTGGTCTGGGCGGTGATGAAGGGCAGACCGTCCAGGCGCTCCGGACTGATGGTGCAGGGGGAGCGGAGACTGTACTGGGGGCGGCTGGAAGCGGGAACCAGGCAGAATTTTTTGTGGGCGGCGAAAAACATCTGCTCATGGGCCAGGTCCACGATTTCCAGATCGGACAGGGCGGCGGAGTAGATGCCGATTAAGATGTCAATGTGACCCGTCCGCAGAGCCTGTCCCATGGACGCTTCCCTGCCCTGGATGACCTGGATATTTACATCCGGATGGATGGAGCAGAAGGAGGGGAGGAACAGGGGAAGCCAGTAATGTCCTCTCACCTGTCCGATGCTGATGACCAGGGTTTTGGCCGGGTCGGCGATGACGCGGATTTCGCTGCGCAGGGACTGCTCGGCGGCGGAGATCTTTTTCATTTGTTCTACATAATATTTTCCTGCTTCTGTTAGGAGAATGGGGGTGCGGCTCCGGTCAAAGAGCTTCACCCCCAATTCTTTTTCCAGACGGTTCAGATAGAGAGTCAGGGCGGGCTGGGAGATGAACAGCCGCTTGGCAGCCCGGGTCAGATTCTGTTCTTCGGCAATGGCCAGCACGTAATTCCATTTTTCGTAAAGCATAAAAATCCTCCTTCCACCAGCAAAGTTCGTGCCAGAAATATAGATTTATTATACCTTTTTTGTCCTGATAAGTAAAAGGTTTTTCATCGAATTATAAATAAAATTTATACCATAAAAAGTTCTGATGGACCGATGAAAAAGGGGTATTGGACGGTTTTTCCCCGGTGTGTTACCATAAAACTATGAAAAGATCAGGCGAATGCCGGACAGAACGAAGGGAGAGGGACATATGAAGATTACAGATGTGAGAGTGGAGAAATACCGCTGGCCCAAGGAGAAGCCCATTGCCAACGGAAAGCATGTCTACACCCACAACGAGCTGAACCTGCTGATCGTGGACACCGATGAGGGAATCACAGGGTACGGGTGCAGCTGGGCCATCGAGTTTGCGGATACCATGGGCAAGGCCATCATCGGGGAGGACCCGCTGAATACGGAGCGGCTGTGGAAAAAGACCTATGTGCCGAAATTCATCGGAAGAAGGGGAACAAGCTGCAAGACTGTTTCCGCCATCGATATCGCCCTGTGGGATATCAAGGCAAAGGTGGCCGGCATGCCGTTATACCGTCTTTTGGGCGGATACCGGGAGAGCGTTCCCTGCTATGTGGCCGGAGGCTATTACGCCAAGGATAAGGGATTAAAGGAGCTCCAGCAGGAGATGGATGAATATATGAGCTGGGGCGTCAAGGCGGTGAAGATGAAGGTAGGCGGCGTTTCCATGAAGGAGGATGCCCAGCGTGTGAAAGCGGTCCGTCAGGTGATCGGGGAGGATGCCAAGCTTCTGCTGGATGCCAACTGCTCCTACCGCTTCTTTGAAGCCATTGAGTTCGGCAAGATGGTGGAGGAGTATCATCCCTACTGGTTCGAGGAGCCGGTGGATGCGGACGATTACGACGGATTCCGCAAGGTAGCTGCCAAATGCGCGATTCCTCTGGCGGCAGGCGAGAATGAGGTAACCCGCTTCGGCTTCAGGGATCTGATCAACACGCAGGCGATCAGCATCCTCAATCCGGACGCTACCTGCATGGGAGGCGTGACCGAGTATATGAAGGTGGCAGGATACGCGGATGCCAACGGACTGGAGATGAGCCCTCACGGCCAGCAGCAGGTTCATGTACATCTGGACTGCGCCGTGCCCAATGTGGTTCTGGCAGAGTTCTATCCGCCTCAGTATGATGCCAAGGTCTACGAGGCTTTCCGGAATCCGGTAGTCTTTAACGCCGATGGCACCGTAAGCCCTAGTCAGGCTCCCGGAGCAGGACTGGATATTAACCGGGAGGTTCTGGCACCCTACCGGGTAGAATAAGGGAAGGAAAAGGCTTAATAAGGAGAGGGAACGTCATGAAAATTGTGGATTTGAAGGTACTGCGGGCCAACCGCAGCGTGTTCTGCCGGATTTACACCGATGAGGGGATCGTTGGCCTGGGGGAGAGCGGAGCCTGGGGATTTTTAGAGGCCTCCGCGGCGGCTCTGGAAACCATGAAGGAGTATCTGCTGGGAAAGGATCCGCTGGACATTGAGCATCACTGGCAGTATCTGTACCGCTTCTCCCATTTCAGGGGAGCAGCGGTCATGGGAGCTCTGTCCGCCATCGACATTGCCCTGTGGGATATTGCGGGAAAATATTTCCGCGTTCCTGTTTACAAGCTTTTGGGCGGAAAATGCAGGGACAAGGTGCGGGTTTACAACCACACCGCAGGCAGAACGGAGGAGGAGCTGATCGAGAACGCCGTCAAGGGCGTGGAGGAGGGCTACACGGCTCTGGGACATTTGAACCCATATCTGGATGAGCCCAGGACCAAGGCCTATGAGGATGGCAACGCTGCCATGCTCTACAAGGCGGAGCAGAGGATTGCCAAAATACGGGAAGCCGTAGGCCCGGAGGTGGATTTGTGCCTGGAGCTTCACCGCAGGCTGGAGCCGGGGCTGGCGGTACAGCTGTCCGCCCGTCTGGAGCCCTACAATCCCATGTTCCTGGAAGATCCCATCCGTCCGGACAATTTTGACGCCATGGGCCAGGTGGCCAGCCGCTGCCGGATTCCCATTGCCACCGGGGAGCGGATCCATACGGTTCACGAATTTGAGATGCTTCTGGAGCGGGGGGCCTGCAGCTATGTGAGAGCTTCCCTGGGAGTCTGCGGAGGCTTTACGGGGGCTAAAAAGATCGCAGCCGTGGCAGAGGCCCATCACGCCAGCCTGGTACCCCACAATCCGTTAAGCCCGGTTATGACCAACGCGGTGCTGAATTTTGCTGCTGCGGCGGACAATATCGCCATCTGCGAGTATCCCAATCCTTATGCGGCCTCCACGGCGGACCATCTGACGGTCAGCGGGGTAAAACTTCGCCAGTGCGACATGGTAGACCACATTCCGGAATTCAAGGACGGATATCTGGAAATTCCCGAGGGGGAGGGAATCGGCATTGATCTGGTGGAGAATCTGGAAGAAAAATTCCCCTTCCGGCCCCACAAGATCCTGACCCGTCTGAACGCCGACGGCTCCATCTGTGACCAGTAGATAAAATCCTTGGCCTGAAAAAAGTGGATCCGGGTAAAAATTTGGATTAAAGATTTTGGAAAACCGGAAAAAATCCCGGATTTACGGAAAAAAGTACGGGTGATTCTTTGGATTGCATCAATCTGAAAAAAACTGAAAGGCCGGAAACCGGACGGGAAAACCGCGGAAAGGTTCAAAATGAAAGGAAAGAAAATCCCCGTTCTTTCTGCTACAATGTAGGAGAAATGAAAGAGAGAGGATCTTAAAAAGGGGGAAGACATTCTATGAAGATCACAGACCTGACTATGGTTCCTGCGGGAAAATACCTGTTTATCCAGGTCCATACCGATGAAGGGATCACGGGCATCGGCGAAATCGGTTCCTGGGGATTTATCGACGGAACAGCAGGCGTACTGGAAAAGTTCCGTCAGTATCTGATCGGCCAGGACCCGTTCCGCATTGAGCATCACTGGCAGTATATGTACCGCAGCATGTATTTCCGCGGTTCCATCATCATGAGCGCTATTTCTGCCATTGACATTGCTCTTTGGGATATCAAGGGAAAGGCCCTGGGAGTTCCGGTGTATGAGCTTTTGGGCGGAAAATGCCGGGACAAGGTGAGAAGCTATGGAGCAGTATTTCAGTTTACGCCGGAGGACATGGCAAAGGGATGCCTGGAATTAAAGGAGCAGGGCTTTACGGCTGCCCGCCTGATGATCACCGGGGATGCCAGACAGCGGACTACGGGCATACGGGAAGATATTTACAACCTGAAGGTCCAGTCCTATGTAGATAAGGTGGCAGCCTGCCGTGAGGCGGTGGGAGATGACTTTGACTTCTGCCTGGAGGTACACCGCAGCATGAATCCGGCAGAGGCCGTGGCTTTCGGAAAAAGCGTGGAGCAGTACAGGCCGTTATTCCTGGAGGACCCCATCCCGCCGGACCAGGTGGATGTAATGGCCCAGGTGGCAAGCCAGGTGGCGGTGCCCATCGCAACAGGAGAGCGGGCCATCAATATCCAGGAGATGGAGCAGATCATGGTGAAAAAGGCTGCCCGCTATGTGCGGCCTGATGTGTGCGCCCTGGGAGGGATCAGCCCCTGCAAGAAGGTAGCAGCTATGGCTGAGGCCAACTATGTGGGGATCGTTCCCCACAATCCGCTGGGGCCGGTATCCACTGCTGCCTGCCTGCAGCTGGATGCCTGCATTCCCAACTTTACCATCCAGGAGTTCCCCTCCTTCTATCTGTCCGGCGGCGAGTCAGCCATGCTGAAGGAGCCTCTTCAGGTGGAGAACGGCTACATCCTGATTCCGGATAAGCCCGGTATCGGAATCGAGCTGGCGGACGACATTACGGAGAAGTTCCCGCCCAAGCAGCGCTCCATCAACGCCCAGATTTCCTACGACGGGTCAGTGCGGGATTTATAATATGAAGCAGCTGAAAAAACAGGCTGTCTGAAATGGGCCTGAGCAGTTATCAATGAAATAAGGGGAGAGCCCCCGCAGCGCCTGGAAAAGGCGGGTGAAATGCAGTCCGGAGAGCCGGATTTTGCGGGGGCTTATTTTTTTGCACCTTTTTTTGGAAAAATACGGTATTTTTTCGGGGAAAGGCGGCATGAAAAGGAGGTACGTATGAGTCAATTAACTATTTGTCTGATTATTTTTGTGCTTACGGTTATCGGCTTCTGCAGCGGCATATACAGCCTGGCCACCGTATCCATCGCATCTTTGATGGCCCTGGCGGTTACCGGATGCTTAAGCGCCAATGATGCACTGGCATATTTCTCCAACAACAACGTGATCATGATTGCCGGTATGTGCGTAGTAGCCGCCGGTTTCAACCGTACCAAGTTTTGTACAATCCTGGCAGACAAGATTTCTGAGGCTTCCAAGGGAAGCCTGAACAAATTAATGCTGGGCTATGTCGTGATCGGTGTACTGCTAAGCCAGTTTATCCAGAGCCCGGTTGTAGCATTCGGTATTGTTGCCCCCATGCTGGCCGCTTCTGCCGAGAGCATGGGCCTTAAACCCAGCAAGGTAATGTTCAGCGTAGGTGTTGCTACCGTTATCACCTGCTGCACCCTGCCGGTAGGCGCCGGCGCCACCGTAGCCGCTGAGTTAAACGGCTATCTGGAGAGCTATGGATATACAGATTTCATGGTAGGCCTGACTGACCCCATGAAGGGACGTCTGCCCCTGATGATCATCGCAATCCTCTACTGCGCCCTGATACAGCCCAAGTTCTCCCCGGACGAGCCGGTCGTTGCCACCGCTGAGAGCATGAAGAAGAATGCGGTTAAGGAACCCTTAAAGCCCTTCCAGGAGTATGCAGGCATCATTATCTTCTTCCTGGATGCCCTGGCCCTGATGTTCTCCAGCACCATTGGACTGGCCAACTGGCAGATTACCGTAATCGGCGCCCTGGCCATGATCATCTTCGGCGTGTTAAAACCCAGAGAGGCTACCGCTTCCCTGCCTATGAGCATGCTGCTGCTGATCGTAGGCGCCCTGGGAATGTCCGGAGCACTGGCGGAGACCGGAGCCGGCGACCTGATCGGCGGATACATTGGCTCCTTTGTACAGGCTGTAAACGGAAACTCTTACATTGTAGGAGCAATTTTCTTCATCATTCCGTTTGTCTTAACGCAGGTTATGCAGAACCGCGGCACCATGCTGGTATTCCATCCGATTGCTATCGCCACCTGCGCTTCCATTGGAGCAAACCCGGTAGGTCTGATGATCTTGATCCAGGCAGCCTGCCTGTCCTCCTTCATGACCCCCATGGCTACCGCAGCCATCCCCTACATCATGGATTACGGCGGGTACAACCAGACTTCTATGTTTAAGCAGTCCTGGCTGCTGGCTCTGATCTGCTGCATAGTGTCCGTTGTTTGGGTTATGACCGTGTTCCCGCTGATGTAGATAAAAGGAAAAGCGTTAGATCAACGAATATTAAGAAGAGGATATGGAATGGATCCCGGTTATTTGGAAACAGATAGCCGGGATTTTTTGCCCTGAGAATCATTGCAATTTAAGCGCTGTCATTGCATCTGGGAATCAAGTGGATTCTCCTCGCGCAGTGCAGTTTGAAGAACAAAACAGTTACGTATTAACAAATTCCGGGAACTATGGTATGATAAACCTGATTAAAAAGCAGTATCTCGGGAGGTAACAGATTGATGAAGGGAAAATACATGGCTTACGTAGGTTCCTATTCCTACACAGGAAAAGCCAAGGGAATCACAGTTTTTGATGTGGATGTGGAAAAAGGGCAGTTTCAGTACCGCTGCGAGATGGAGGTGGACAACTCTTCCTATGTAATCGCCTCCAACGATGGAAAGACCCTTTATTCCATTGCGGACGAGGGGGTTGTGGCCTTCCGTATCCTGGAGAATGGAAGCCTGGCCCGGCTGAACAGCGCCTCCATCCGCGGAATGAGAGGCTGTCATCTCTGCACGGATGCAGAGGACAAGTATGTGTTCGTATCCGGCTATCACGATGGAAAAACAACGGTGCTGAGCCTGAATCCGGACGGTTCTGTGGGCTCCATTGTGGACAGCGTATTTGACAAGGGCTACGGCAGCGTGGCAGAGCGGAATTTCCGCCCTCATGTGACCTGCACCAGAAGAACGCCGGACGGCAAGTATGTGATGAGCGTGGACAATGGGATCGACCAGGTGAGGATTTACCGCTTTACGGAGAAGGAGCAGAAGCTGAAACAGGTGGACGCCATCCGCTGCGAGCTGGAGTCTGCCCCCAAACATTTCCGTTTCAGTGCCGATGGGCGGTTTATCTATCTGATTTACGAGCTGAAAACCAAGATTGATGTATTTTCCTACAAGACCGGGGAGAGAGCTCCCATCATTGAAAAAATCCAGACGATCTCCACCACCAGCACGGAGAATCCGGGCGTGATGACTGCGGCCTGCGCCATGCGCCTGTCCTGGGACCAGAAATACCTCTACTGCTCCAACGCAGGGGAAAACACGGTCAGTGTATTTTCCAGAGATGAGGAGACGGGCCTCCTGACCAGACTCTGCTGTCTGCCCATCAGCGGCGAGTATCCCAAGGATATTGCCGTGTTCCCGGACAGCCGCCATATTGTCAGCGTAAACCATGAGAGCGGCACCTTGACCTTCTTCTCCGTAGATTACGAAAAGGGGCTGATGGTCATGAGCGGCAGAAGCATTCCGGTCAATGAGCCCAACTGCTGTGCCATTGTTAAGATTCGCTAAACAAAGAAGACAGAGATCAGACAGACCAGAGGAGCGGGGAAAGAAGATATGGCAGGTTCAATATTTGGAACAATTTTTCGGGTTTCTACCTGGGGAGAATCCCACGGGGCGGGGCTTGGGGTGGTGATTGACGGCTGCCCGGCAGGCCTTCCTCTCTCTCAGGAGGACATTCAGAGCTGGCTGGACAGGAGAAAACCAGGACAGAGCAAGTTTACCACTTCCAGACAGGAAGGAGATGAGGTGGAGATCCTCTCGGGAGTATTTGAGGGAAAGACGACCGGAACTCCCATTGCCCTGGAGGTGCGCAACAAGGACCAGCGCTCCAAGGATTACAGCGCGATCATGAATTTGTACCGTCCGGGACATGCGGACTATACATTTGACCAGAAGTACGGCTTCCGGGATTACCGGGGAGGCGGACGCTCTTCGGGCCGGGAGACGGTGGGCCGGGTGGCAGCCGGTGCGGTGGCCGCGAAGATCTTAAAGGAGCTGGGGGTGGAGGTGCGGGCCTTTACCCGTTCCATCGGCCCGGTGGAGATTTCACCGGAAAACTTTGACTGGGATGAGAGGGGAAACAATAAGCTCTATATGCCGGACGCCCAGGCGGCAAAAGAAGCCCAGGCCTATCTGGAGAAGCTGATGGGCGAGTGCGATTCCGCCGGAGGAGTGATCGAGTGCCGGATTGAGGGCCTTCCTGCCGGAGTTGGGGAGCCGGTATTTGACAAGCTGGATGCCAATCTGGCCAAGGCTGTCCTCTCGATCGGAGCGGTGAAGGGATTTGAGATCGGGGAGGGATTTAAGGCTCCCCTCCTGACCGGTTCAACGGACAACGATGAATTTGCTTCCGAGACAGATGAGAGCGGAGCGAGAAAGATTTATAAAAAGACAAATCATGCGGGCGGTGTCCTGGGAGGCATAAGCGACGGCAGCCCTGTGGTGTTTAGGGCCGCCTTCAAGCCTACGGCCTCCATCGCCAGGGAGCAGCATACGGTGACCCGCGAGGGGGAGGAGACCCCCATTGTGATCAAGGGCCGCCACGACCCGGTGATTGTTCCCAGAGCCGTGGTGGTAGTGGAGGCCATGGCGGCACTTACGGTGTGCGACCTGCTCCTTGGATCCATGACCTCCAGAATGGACCGGATCCGGGAATTTTTCCGCCGGTAAATAGGGCGGTTACCTGCTGGAATGAGCCAGAAGAAACTCCAGAGTGGCGGCATTGTATTCCTTCAGATGCTCCCATTCATGGACATGGCCTCCGCCCCGGCACAGATAGAGCTGGCTGTCCGGGATGCCCTCGTAGAGCTCCATGGTCTTTTCCATGGTGACGAAGAGGTCGCTGTCCCCGGCGGCAATGAGAGCAGGAGCTTTGATGTCCTTTAAGCGGTCCGCCGTATTGTGGGTGAGACAGGCATTGCACTGGGCCTTGTAAGCGTAGTGGGGCATGGGATAGGGATATCCCATGTCCTCTTTTTCTGCCGCAAACAGCATCTGCTCCTTTGTATTCTGAGTAATCTGGGAGAAGGTCATCCACTGGTTCAGCCGCTTGAAGGTGCGGCCGTCCAGCTGGTCGATGGAGTCCCGCAGGGTCTCGATGGCCCTTCGAAAGCTGTTGCTGACGCTGGCGAACGTGCTGGTGAGGATCAGGGAGCGGACCCGCTCCGGGTGGTCCGCCGCCAGATGCTGAGCGATGGCACCGCCCATGGAGACTCCGTTTACATGGGCTCTGGAAATGGACAGGGCATCCATGATTCCGATCACATCTTCCGCCATCCGGGCGGTAGAGTAGGACTCCTCCTCCGGCTTGGAGGAACGGCCTGCCCCCCGGTTGTCAATGGTGATGCACTGAAAATGCTCCTGGTAGGCCGCAACGTTGGGCCTCCATTTGTCCCCTGGTGCTCCAAGTCCCATGATCAGTACCAGAGGCTCCCCCTGGCCGGTGATCTCCACATGGAAGGAGAGAGGACCCAGGGGGATTTCTTTTTCTGTGGTCTGCATGATCTAATCCCTCTCCTTTCTTGGAGTTTGTCCGGTGTAGATCCAGAGCTTTTTGGAGCCGCAGGGCGGCAGTTCCTTCTTCATGCGCTCCAGTATAGGGGTATAGCTCAGATCCTGGATAGGAAGGTCTACTCGGACATTGTCCAGGGCGCTTAAACACATGCCTTCCAGGATTTCGTAGCCGTGGTAGGCGGTGTCGATGTTGCAGGAATGAACCTTGGAATCGTCCTCGATCCACTGGGCAAACTCTGTGTAGTAGGGGGTCTGAATAGGCACCTGCTGGTGGTTGCGCCAGCCGGGGTCCTTTCCGGTGACCAGACGGCCGTTTGTCTCCTTGGTGCAGGCGCCCCAGAAGCCGTCGGTCTCCGCGTACATATAGCCGTCGGTGCCGTAGACCGTCAGGCGGTTATCACTGCTGGAATACTCCGGCGGATTGTGGGCTTCTGCAAGATAGCCGCATTCGATGTAGGCACGGACGCCGTTTTCCAGCTCCATGGTGCCAAGCAGATAGTCGGGAGCCGGATGGGTGTCTTCCAGAGAAACGGGGCCGTGAACGTGGCCGCATACCCATTTGGCCCGGTATCCTCCGTTGATCCACAGGGTATAGTCCACATAGTGGGTTCCCAGCTGGGAGAACCATGCCTGGGTTTCCACATGGATTTTCCGGATGTCGCCGATGACCCCTTCTTCAATTTTCTTCTTCATCCGCTGGAACTGGGACAGATATTTCTGCTGATGGCAGACAACGGCCTTGATGCCGTGCTGATGGCACAGATTTACCATCTGCTTCGCTTCCTGGAGAGATTCCGCCATAGGCTTTTCCAGGGAAACGGCTTTGACGCCGTACTTGACCGCCAGCTCGATCATATTCAGCCGCAGGTCAGGGTAAGTGACGAAAACAAATACCTCCGGGCGAAGGGTTTTCAACATTTCTTCCGCATCCAAAAACTGGGGAACATGTTCCAGGTGATAGGTTTCGCTGACCAGATCCAGCGCCTTCTGATTAATGTCGCAGAGGCCCACGATTTCATAATCGTCCGGATTTTCCAGCAGACCGTGAATGTGGATCTTTCCCCGGACGCCAAGTCCCATTACCGCTACGGTATGTTTGCTCATCTTAATTTCCTCCCTTCATAAACTGCTTCATATAAGTTCCGTCCCATAACACAACGCCGTCGGAATCCTGCTCCGCTTTCGGGGATTCATCTTCCACCATGATCCAGCCGCCGTAGCCGCTTTCCTCAAGATAGCGGACAATGGCGGGGTAATCGATGTCTCCTTTTCCCATAACGGCCCATGTGCCGTCGGCTGCCCGGTCCTTAAAATGAACGTGGCAGATCCGGGAACGGCCCTCCTTTAAGAGCGCCAGGGCATCCATTCCTCCGTTTACAATGTGTCCCACATCAGGGACCCAGCCAATCCGGGTCTGGTCCATGAGCTCAAACAGCACCTTGTAGTCCTCAGCAGTTCGAAAAAGGGAGTTTTTGGCAGAATTGGGGTGATAGCAGGTGACGATCCCTCTCTCCGCTGCCCGGCAGGCCACTGCGTTCATGCAGGAGAGCAGATGTTTCCTCCTGGTTAAAAGAGCCTCCCCTTCCCCTCTGGGGGTCTGGCCTGCGTGGTGGGAAACCATCAGCTTGGCAAAGGGAAAGTGGGTTAAAAATTCGATGGCTTCATCGGATTGTTTTTTCTCCTCATCGGTCTCTTGAGGCTGTTCCCAGGGCTGATGGAGCACCAGGGCAGCCAGAACGATGTGGTTTTCCTCCAGGAGGGCTTTCACCTCTTCCGGCTTCTGAAAATAATCTCCCAGCATGCAGATCTCCGCCTCCAGACCCCCAAAACCGGCCTGGGCGGTTTTTTGGATGATATGGGGGACCTCTCCGGCATAAGCGGAGATGTTCATCTTCCAGGGATAGGTCTGACAGCCGTATTGAATTTGATGCTTCATAATGCTCACTCCTTATTGCGTTTTTTGTGATACTGGATTGCACCGCACTGTGTGCTCCCCGGTATCACAGGTATTGTTCCAGGTTGCTTTTTAAGATCAGGGAAGAACGGACGATTTCAGAAGAAGAAGGCGGCTTGATCTCGTGAAGCAGCAGGTCCGTGAGCCGCTTGGCGCCCAGCCGGGCCTGAAGGGCAGGGTCACGGAACAGGACGGCGGTCATAGTCTGGCGTTTCAGATACAAGGCGCTTTCCGGACAGAGGTCGCTGCCGATGAGCCGCACTTTGCCTGCCAGACCTTCTTCCTCCAGAAACTGTGCTAAGAACAGGCTGCACCGCAGATTGACGGAGTAGAAGGCGCCAATGGAAGCTTCCTGGTTCAGAATCGTTCTGAGCTTCTCCTTTAAACAGTCACGCTCCGGATAGCCGTAAAGTTTAAGCAGCCTTCTGGGATGGGGCATGCGGCTGAGATATTGTTCAAAGCCCAGCATGCAGCTTCGATTGGAATAAAGATGAATGTCCCCTGCACACATGAGGATGGACTGCTGAGGGGAGGTCTGGGAAACCAGAAGCTCTGCTGCCATCTGGCCGTCTACAAAGCCGTCGGATTGGATAGAGCAGAGATAGTCCCCCTGAGGGTCATCCTCCGTTACCAGAACCACAGGCACGCCGGAAGCGCTCAGATGGTGGAGCATGGCAAAGCCCTCTTTAAATATCCTTCCCCCGGTGATCAGACCGTCGATGGAGCCTTCTGTCTCCTTGAGAATATGTTTCAGGCGGGCCGGAAATCCGTCCTCTATGCCGTCCCCGTATGGAACTTCCCTTACATCCAAATGGTAGGCGGACAGCTCTTCCAGAACGCTGCGCAGGCCCAGCCAGAGCTGGGAGTAGAAATGGCGGTTATCCCCTGTGCTCTCCGGAAAAGCCGCCACAATGGTGCGGGGGTGTCTGCCAAGGGCAGAAACAGGCGCAGTCTGATAGCCCAGTTCCCTGGCCAGACGGCAGATTTCAGCCGCCACAGCGGGACTGACGCCGGGTTTTCCGTGCAGAGCCCGATGAACGGTGGCTCTGGAAACGCCCGTTTTTTGGGCAATATTGTCAAGTGTGATGTGACCTTTCATAACGCTTTCCCTGGGATGAATCAAAAATGGAATTCAGCCCGATTATAGCAATCTATCCAACGAAAGTCAATGAAGCTTAGCTAAAATGCATTAAAATTGTTTGATATATCCTGAAATTTCGTTGTTTTCTTAGATAAATTACACAATGGCATGAGATAGTAAAAAAATGTAAAAATAGAGTAATTTTTACGTAAAATGACAAAAGAGCATACGAATTCGTGCATAAATCGGCTAATAGGTATGACCTATTTTGGAGCAAAAAGTAAAAAATATGGGGAAAATTGCTATAAAACACTGTTTTGCGAGGAAAATAATTAAAAAAAACGTGAATTTGCTATTTACAAACATCATATGATGTGCTATTATATGGACAGACGATATAGCAAAACAACCAATGAACAACTTCATACATAGGGAATTTCAAGGGTAAAATGACGAAGGATACCGCCTTCGCAGCAGAAAGGGGAGAGGCAGATGAGAAATGATATGCGAAGCTACCGAGGCTCAGATGTGCTCCCCATGGCGACTGCCCAGAAGGTGAAAACCATGATCATCCAGAAGGAGATGAAGCCCGGGGACAGGCTTCCCACGGAGACAGAGCTGGCGGCCCGGTTTGGAGTCAGCCGCTCTACCCTGAGAGAGGCCATGAAGTTTCTGAGAGCGGAAAACGTGGTGGTGATTCGTCAGGGAAGCGGCACGTTCGTCAGCGCTGGTACGGGAATTGGAGAAGACCCGCTGGGACTCCATTTTACCAATCAGGAAAAGCTGCTGGAGAATCTGTTTGAAACCCGTATGCTGCTGGAGCCGGAAATTGCTGGTCTTGCGGCTCAGAGAGCCACTCCGGGAGATGTAAAGAATCTGGAGCGGATGGTCTGGGAGATGGAAAAGAGCGAGATCAACAGCACGGCGGCCGCAGAATTGGATGTACAGTTTCACACGGCGGTTGCGGAGTGTACCCATAATGATGTGTTGGTTCGGGTTGTGCCCATTATCATCGAGTCCATTCGGCGCAGCCACGGCGAAAACCATGACGACCAGGACAGTTTTAAGCGGGCAAAAGTCTGCCACGCCGGTATTTGCAAAGCCATTTCAGAGGGCAATGTGATCGAGGCAAAATTTATGGCCGAGCGCCATGCATGGGAGACTTTGAATTATATGAAGGAAACGGAGGAAAGAAAATGAAAAAAAGACATTTGGCAAAGAAGACAGTAGCTGTAACGCTGGCTGCTCTGATGGCTGCAGGAGCACTTACCGCATGCTCTTCCAGCGGCGGCAGCAGTGACAGCAGCAGTGCTGCTGAGGGCGGCAGCGCCGAAGAAGGCGGAAGCACCGAGGCTGAGGGCGGCTCCACCGAAGGCGTTACCATTAATTTCCGTTATTGGGCAGACAATACAGAATATTCCCAGTTGATGCAGGATATCGTTGCCAAGTTCAATGCAGAGAACGGCAAAGGGATTACCGTTGTAGCTGAGGAGAGCCCCTGGGACGGCGGCGCATACTCCGAGAACCTGTTCAACGCAAAGATGGGCGGCGGAGATATCGACTGCGCAACCTGGAAGCTGACTTCTACACCGCTGTTTGTAAACAATGATCTGCTGGCTGATTTAACTCCTTATATCGATGCATGGGAGGACAAGGATGATATTGATGATAATATCTACAATATCATGAAGGAAGCAGGCGGCAGCGAGGATGCCATCTACGTAATGCCCTGGAATATTCAGGTGCTGTACGTTTACTACAGACCTTCTTACTTTGAGCAGGCCGGCATTGAAGTGCCCACCACCTACGAGGAGTTCCTGGATGCCATCAAGAAGTGCACCATGGATACCGACGGTGACGGACAGACCGATGTTTACGGCTTCGGCATGAGAGGCTCAACCGGCGGCCAGGAGCCCTGGGGAAGCTTCATCTACGGCAGAGGCGGCAGCTTTGAGGATCTGACCTCTCCTGAGTCTGTTCAGGGTATGCAGGACTTCATTGACCTGTATCAGAACGGATATGTACCTCCGACGGCTACCTCTGATGGATTTAACGAGATCATTGCAAACTTCAAGTCTGGCTTAACTGCCATGACCATTCACCATACCGGTTCTTCCGCTGATATGGAAGCAACCTTCGGAGATGATGTATCTGCATTCGCATTCCCGGCAGGCGAAGGCCAGTGGACCTCCATGGGCGACACTGAGACCGTAATTTTTGAGTCCTGCGAGAACAAGGAAGCAGCCTTCGAGTGGGTATCCTACCTGGCAACCGGTGAAGGCCAGAAGATGTGGTGCGAGGGCACTGGAAACGTTCCGGTCAGCAAGAGCTTGCAGCAGACCGACTTCTTCCAGAACAATCGCTTCATGAAGGCTTCCATCGAGGGACAGAGCTATGCGGGTATCCTGCCGATCCTGGACACCACCACTGAGTGGGTTTCCACCATCTGGCCCAACACCGTAGCTCAGGCTCTGACCGGCGGAATTACTGCTGAGCAGTGCATGCAGACCTTGCAGGACGGCTTGTATCAGTAATTCATGATATCGCAAGTGTTCAGGGCGGCTCATACCCTAAGGGTACCTAGTCTTCTTGCCTGTCCTGAACGGTTCACAGTATTGTAGCGGTAAGGGGTCTGCCTCCTTTGAGACAGGCCCCGGGAAAAGAAAATACCCCGCAGCAAGCTGCAGGGCATCAAATTTAAAATTTGAAAGCGCAGCGGGCTGTGGGATTTTTATGCCCATTTTTCAGAAAAAAGCCCGGAAAAATGCGTAGATCACCGAAGTTTAAGCCAGCTTGTCATTGGCTTGCTGCCTTCGGGAGGATGATTTTAATGAAGGGGGAAAAATTGCCAATGGTCAAGAAGCGAACAACGATATGGCCGTATCTGCTGGTGGCACCGGCAGTACTGATTATTCTGTGCGTGGTGTTCATCCCGGTTATTAACGCAATTCTGATGAGCTTCCAGAATTATGACCTGCGCCGGCCAAAAGAGATTGCATTTAACGGAGTTGCCAACTATATTAAAGCTTTTCAGGACCCGCTGTTTTGGAACGCCCTTTGGAGGACCCTGGTCTGGGTAATCTGCGGCGTGGGCTTCCAGTTCCTGTTTGGATTTATCCTGGCGCTGCTGCTGAATAAAAAGTTCAGAGGACGCGGCCCCATCCGTGCGGTCAGCATGATCCCCTGGGTAACCCCTGGTGTTCTGATCGGACTGATGTGGCGCTGGATGTACGATGGAAACTCCGGCGTGCTCAATGATATTTTATTGAAGCTTCATGTGATCACAACGAAGATTCCCTTCCTGTCACAGGTAACCACCGCTTTTCCGAGCGTAATCGTGACCATCATCTGGCAGGGAATTCCGTTCTTCGCCCTTATGCTCCTGGCGGCCCTTCAGGGCGTGTCCACGGAAATGTATGAGGCGGCGGATATCGATGGAGCTACCTCATGGCAGAAGCTGATTTACGTAACCATTCCATCTATTAAGAATACGATTTTCGTTACCGGACTTCTGCGTATTATCTGGGTTGCCAACTCAGTAGACGTTATCTTCAATATGACATCCGGCGGACCTGCTTATTCCACGCAGACCCTGAGCGTATACATTTACAATCAGGGAAATGCCCTGAACTTGGGTTACGCCTCCGCCATGGCGCTGCTGATGACGCTGCTGCTTTTGTTAGTTGCCATCCCGTACCTGAAAATGAACTTTAGAGAGGAGAAATAAGGATATGAAGAAAGAATCTTTGCCAAAACGCCTTGTATGCTTATATCTGCCTTTGCTGGTGATCATGGTGTTTATCCTGTTCCCCTTCTATTGGACATTTGTTACATCCGTTAAGCCGGAGGACGAGCTGTACGGAGCGGTGGTCACCTACTGGCCCCGGCATATTACGTTTGAAGCTTACACCAAGCTGTTTACCACAACGGTAAACTTTATGGAAGCGCTGAAAAACAGCCTGATCGTGGCAGTGGCCACCACCCTGGTGTCCCTGACCTCTTCCACCCTGGCTGCCTACGCATTTTCCAGATACCACTTTGCAGGGCGCAAGACGCTGATGAGTATCTTCCTCTGCAACAACATGTTCCCTACCGTGCTGCTTTTGATTCCTTTGTACACGATCATGCGCACCCTGGGACTGCTGTATAATCCCACATCTCTGGTGCTGGCTTATACCACGTTTACCATTCCCTTCTCCGTATGGCTGCTTTTGGGCTTCTTGAATGACCTGCCCATGTCGCTTGAGGAGGCGGCCCTGGTAGATGGCTGCAACAGAGGCGGAGCCTTTGTGAAGATCATTCTTCCCATTCTCGGCCCCTGTATGGTAGCAACCGGAGTTTACATTTTCATGCAGTCATGGAATGAATATACATTCGCCATGATGTTTACCAACACTGCGACACGCACTATTCCTGTTGCCTTAAAGAGCCTCATCGGACAGCTCGGCGTTCAGTGGGACCTGTTGACAGCAGGTGGTATTTTAACTATAATTCCAGTGTGTATCATGTTCTTCTTCGCGCAAAAACGTTTAGTAGAAGGCTTAACAGCCGGAGCTGTAAAAGGTTAAAGGAGGAAAAATTATTATGCAGTATGAGAAGAAAGCAAAAGAATTGCGGGCTGAAATACTTAAAATGTTATATGCCTGCCAGTCAGGACATCCGGGTGGGTCTCTGTCCTGCGTAGAGATGTTGATGGCGCTCTATTATGAGGTAATGAAGGTAGACCCGAAGAATCCTCAGGACCCCAACCGTGACCGTTTCGTTCTGAGCAAAGGCCATGCATGCCCCACTCTGTATGCGATCCTGGCTGATCTGGGATACTTCCCCAAGGAGGATCTGGCTCATCTGCGTCAGATTGACAGCCATCTTCAGGGACATCCGGACTGCAATAAGACTCCCGGCGTTGATATGAACACTGGCTCTCTGGGACAGGGCGCTTCCCTGGCTATGGGCCTGGCTCTGGCTGCAAAACATGCAGGTGCCAAGTATCATGTATACGCTGTCCTGGGTGACGGCGAGTGCCAGGAGGGCCTGGTTTGGGAGGCAGCTATGGCAGCCGCTCATTACAAACTGGACAACCTGACCTTCATGCTGGACCACAACGGCCTTCAGATTGACGGAAGCAACGATGAGGTCATGGGCCTGGGCGACATTGTGAAGAAGTTTGACGCATTCGGATTTGAGTGCTTCAAGGTAGATGGACATGATATTGATGCGATTGTAAAAGCTCTGAAGACTCCGGTACACGGAAAGCCGAAATTCATCTGCTGCGAGACCATCAAGGGCAAGGGCGTTTCCTTCATGGAAAACGAGTTCGGCTGGCATGGTTCACCCATGAACAAAGAGCAGTTTGAGAAAGCGCTGAAAGAGCAGGAGGTGTAATACAATGGGAAAGTCTTTAAGAGTTGCTTACGGTGAAGCACTGGTTAAATTAGGTGAGAAAAATGACAAGGTAGTAGTTCTGGACGCCGACCTGGCTCATGCTACTCAGACCTGCATGTTTAAGGAGAAATTCCCGGATCGTCATTTCAACATGGGCATTGCGGAGGCTAATATGATGTGTGCAGCTGCAGGCTTCGCACATACGGGATATATTCCCTTTGCCAGCACCTTCGCTCTGTTCGGAGCAGGACGTGCCTATGAGCAGATCCGTAACTCCATCGCATACACCAACTGCAATGTGAAGTTTGGATTCTCCCATTCCGGACTGTCTGTAGGTGAGGACGGCGGAAGCCATCAGTCCATCGAGGACATCGCTCTGATGAGAGAGATGCCCCATATGACTATCTTCGTTCCCTGCGACCCTGCAGAGACCGAGAAGGCAGTTATGGCGGCTGCTGAGATCAACGGACCGGTTTACATCCGTGTTGCAAGACCGGTTTGCGATGATATTACCACGGCTGATACTCCCTTCATCCCCGGCAAGGCCAATGTGATGAGAGAGGGAACCGATGTGTGCATCATCTCCTGCGGACTGATGATCTCCAGAGCTCTGGCAGCTGCTGATATGCTGGAGAAGGAAGGGATCAGCGCTGCGGTTGTAAATATGCACACCATTAAGCCCATCGATTCCGAGATTATCCTGAAGATGAACCAGACCTGCAAGGCGATCGTAACCGCTGAGGAGCACTCCGTAATCGGCGGCCTGGGTTCTGCTGTTGCAGAGGTCCTGGCAGGACATGACGGTGCCAAATTCGCAAGAATCGGCATTCAGGACAAGTTCGGAAAGTCCGGCAAGCCGGATCAGCTGTTTGAGGCTTATGGCCTGACTGCTGAGAATATCGTTGCCAAGAGCAAAGAGCTGTTAAAGTAAGATAGAGGTAAGAGAGCGGACGCCGCTTTCGGCGTATGGCCGGAGGGCGTCCGTTGATATTTCGGGTACCGGATGAATTTTTTCGGACAGGGTGCCTGTATGATATGAGAAAGATCTGGAGGAATAAGGAAATGAAAATTCTGAATTATGAGTTTACCGGCGAGGGAATGCATCGGGTATTTGAGAATGAGAAGTGGACCGTTGGAATCAAGAACTGGAAGCCTGCCAACGATGTAACCGGTATTGACTGCCTGGAGCGCCACAATCTGACGGACGAGCTGTTTGTTCTGGTTGAGGGAGCCTGCACCCTGGTTTATGCAAACGAGACCGAGAATGGCCTGGTATTCGATGCTGTTAAGATGGAGAAGGATAAAGTTTACAACATTCCCGCAACCCTGTGGCACAATACCATCACTCAGAAGGACACCAAGATGATCCTGATCGAGGATTCCAACACTTCCAACGACAACAGCGATATTCTGAATCTGGATGCCGCTCAGATCGAGAAGGTCAGAAGCCTGGCGTAAGTGATTTAGAACAATCAATAATCGGGAGGAAACGAACATGAGATTTTTCGTTGACACAGCGAATGTAGATGAGATCAGAAAAGCCAATGATATGGGAATTATCTGCGGCGTTACCACCAACCCTTCCCTGATTGCCAAGGAGGGACGTGATTTTGCGGAGGTTATCAAGGAAATCACCTCCATCGTGGACGGCCCCATCAGCGGAGAGGTAAAGGCTACCACCGTTGACGCTGAGGGAATGATCAAGGAAGGCCGTGAGATTGCAGCCATTCACCCCAATATGGTTGTAAAGATTCCTATGACCGTAGAGGGACTGAAGGCCGTTAAGGTTCTGGCCTCCGAGGGGATCAAGACCAATGTAACCCTGATCTTCTCCGCTGCTCAGGCTCTTTTGGCTGCCAGAGCAGGCGCAACCTATGTATCTCCGTTCCTGGGACGTCTGGATGACATCTCCATGCCGGGTATCGATTTAATCTATGACATTACTGAGATTTTCCAGATGCACAATATTGAGACCCAGATTATCGCAGCCAGCATCCGCAACCCGATCCATGTGATCGACTGCGCGAAGGCAGGCGCCGACATCGCTACCGTTCCCTACAAGGTTCTGGTACAGATGACCAAGCACCCCTTAACAGACCAGGGAATTGAGAAGTTCCAGGCTGATTATAAGGCTGTGTTTGGGGAATAAAAAAATGATATAAAAATAAGCAGGGGGTGTCGCAAAATTATCCATAACGGATGATTGAGCGGCACTTCCGTTTGTTATGGACAAAAATCCGGCCTCCTCTCTATTTTCAGATCAGAATGCCGGATTTTTGCCGTACTTTAATAAAACCTCTCGTTTTCCCTCTCGGCGGAAATCTAAGGAAAATCTTGACTCTGTTGGCCATATTTATTCCCTCCTTTATTACTTTTTATCTTTTCGCCAAAATTATGGAGAGAGTTATACGGCGATAAACGGAAAACGGAGCCGTTTAATCGGCTCCGAATGTTTTTTGTGATATTTTCCGACGGCTTTTCGTACTTTGACTCGAAAAGACCCTGCTCGGTGTATCTTAAAGGTATCAGCGAAAGAATCTCCCAATAAAAAGGAACTCCGTACCATTCATCGGGATGAGGAACGAAAACAAGAACGTAAATTTTTTAGTTCAAAATTTCATTTATATTCTTTTCTGACAAATCATACCACTCAACATCAGCCTTGTGATCTTGAGCATTCAAAGCGTTATTAAAATCATCTTCCGAACAAGGTTCATCATCTATAAAATACTGAATGTTTAATTCGTTGTTTGAACCGTATTCAGATTGGCTGTAAGCTTGTTTGCTTATACTATACCCTGTTTTAGAAAATGCTATTTTCCCTATCCCGGAATCTGAAGCGCCGCTTGAAAATATGAATGTGCCATCCTGTTTTAGATCCATCAGTGCCCTATACGGTACTGTGTATCCATAGATATCTGCATTTTGATAATGCAGTATTTCGAAACCATAATCATTAATATCATTTATTTTCAGCCAAAGAATCACTTCTTCTGTTCCGTCACTGTCAATATCTGCAGAAGCAAACTTTGCGGCATTGACAGTTATGCTGTCATCCGTTGTAATTACCTTTACTATCTCACTGATATTTAATCTTTTATTATCTAAATCCGTGCATATGAAATCACTCTGTCCCAAAAGAACGGATTTGTAATTATTGTGCTCATTACTTGGAATTTCATTTATCTTACCGCCAACGGAACATCCGGTTGTCATTCCCAAAATTATGGCAGTGAAAATGGCGTATCCGATAGTTCTATTGTTTCTTTGTAAATTTGAAAATCGGCTGTGTTCTCTGCTCTTTATCGAAATAAGAGCACTCTGCTGTTCTGTTATCATTTTGCCACCACCATCCGTTAGCGTCTGACCGCCAAGAGCCGGCAAACGCATAAAATGACGTTAAAGCCGACATCGCTTCCGCTGTCAAAGGGGTCATCAAAGTTCTTATCTTCATTGTATAGTATACAGCCTTACAGCGCAAGCGTATAATGCCTGCTTTTCCTTAACCTTTTCAAGACAGTCTGTTTGAGCTTTCACAGTCCTTGAAAAAACATATTGATTTTTCTTTCATGGCGCTTCTTTTTACATGCTGCAAAGGCTGTCGAGTATCAAATCCAGTCTCTTCTGTTCGACTTCTCCGATATTTTTGTTTTTGAATTGGATTACTTTATCATTCGCATCGACATCTGCAAAATTTGTTTTTGAAAGGGGAAATGTATATACTAACTCGCCGGCATATCTGTTGCAAGACGCATTCAAATAATTATAAACTTGTGCTTGTGTTTGTTTTGCTTATTATCTCAAATGCATATATGTTTTTCAACGTTGCCCTTTTTGCGGATAACATTCGATACCCGTTCAGGCTTATGACGGATCAATATAATCAAGCCGTTTATCAATCAAACGGCAAGCCGGGATTGTCGCCGTAACGAAGGACAGATCGGTAAAATTCGGCATTCTTGCAGGACTTCCGAAATGATTCGGCTGACGCTTCTTTACCGTTCCTTACCAAGATCGGGTCTGGGACTTTTACGCTTTGTAAAGTGTGTCTACCGGTCGTAGCGCCTGCAGCTCTCCCTTGTATCCCCTATACCGATGTGATAAGATGAAATCAAGAAACGATTTGTAAAAAGCGCAGAGAATAAAGGAGGGTTACATATGAGCGCAATGCAGACAGTTATGGTAAATGAATTTACCAATGGTGTACTGGACCCAAAGGAGAAGATGCTGGGTCCGGTGAGAAGCGGAGGAAGGCCATTGCCTTTGACGGGAAAAAGCAGGTGGGCGTGACTCTTGAAAAAGAGGCGGCTCAGAAGGTGGCAGCGGATGGACGCCGCTGCATGCAGACGCCGGATCACTCCATCCAGAATCCGGTGGTGACCCTGGCGGGACACGATATGCCGGGAGTGGTGGCCAGGCTCCGTCCTTTTATCGGACAGCTTGGAACTACGCCGAAGCGTCCCTTCCCGGATTCCCACAACGCGGGGGACTTCGGTACCTTCCTTCTGGGTGCTCCCCATGAGTACGGCATGACGCCGGAGGAGCTGAAGGACAAGACCGACGGCCCCATTATACTGCCGAGGATCGAGGATGTTCCATATCTGGCGAAACCGCTGACCGCGGAGGAGAAGGCCATTGCCTTGAAGGAAGCCGAGAAATGGGGGCAGGACCATATTGAGGAATCGGCTCCCGTGACGGTAGTGGGGACAGGAGGAAACCTGAATCTGGCGATCGACAATGGATTGCAGCGGGCGGCAGAGCTCTTCGGGATGAGTGTGCCGGAGGTGATGAACCGGGTGACCATTACCGGGGCCGTGGAGATCGGAAGAGCGCCGGGAGTTGTGGCGGTCTCTTTCCGCGTGCCTGTGGAGAAATTAAAGGAGAAGGGACTCTGGGAGTTGGTGAGAGACCAGTACCATTTATATGGATCGATATAAAAACCGGGAGGGGAAGAAGCAGCTGCTTCTTCCCCTCCCGGCGGCAATCACAATATGAGTTATAACACAGAAGAAATCAATCTTTAATGGTACTCCAGAATTCTTTTGAGGCTTTGCGGACCTTGGGACAGAGGATTACAATGGCAATCAGGTTGGGAAGCGTTAAAAGTCCCAATGCAATATCCTGAATGGTCCATACCAGATCCAGGGCCGCTACGGCGCCTACTACACAGAACAATGGAAATACATACTTAAACTTTTCCGCTACCTTGCGTCCGAAGAGGTAATTCAGACCTACAAATCCGAAATACCACTGACTCATCAGAGTCGTGCTGGAAAACAGCAGAAGGCTGATGGCTACCAGATATTTTAAAGGAGGCCATACGGAAGCAAAAGCGTAGGTAGCGATCACATTGGCGGGGGCACCGGAATCCAGAACGCCGGTGACGCCCAGAACCAGGCCGGTAATGGTGCAGATGACAAAGGTGTCCAGGAAAACCTCGATGACACCGGTCATACCCTGCTCGGCCGGGTGGCTGACATTCGCTGCGGAGTGGATAACCGGAGCAGAGCCTTCGCCGGCTTCGTTGGAATAAAGACCTCTGGCAACGCCTTTCTGCATGGCGATGATCATGCTTCCAAGAGCTCCGCCTGCCATAGCGTCCAGACCGAAGGCTCCTTTGACGATATCGGCCAGGACGCCGGGAATATGAGAAATATTGGCAATAATGATCAGAAGGCCGCCCACTACGTAAATAGAAGCCATAATGGGAACCAGTCTCTGGGTTACATTAGCCAGACGCTTTAAACCGCCCAGGGTAATGGTGAAAATCAGTATTACCAGGAGGATTCCGGTTACCAGGTGGGGGACATTGAAATTGTCATACATAACACCGCTGATGGTATTGGACTGGATGAAATTTCCGCCGATAATCTGGGTAATCATGAAAAAGGCGCACAGGGCAGCCAGCCACGGTGCATGAAGTCCTTTTTTGATATAATACATGGGACCGCCCACGTAAGCGCCGTCCTCATCCTTTTCCCGGTACATCAGGCCAAGGATGATCTCGCCGTATTTGGTGGCCATGCCTACAAAGGCGGCCACCCACATCCAGAAGATAGCGCCCAAGCCGCCGCTGAGGACGGCTGTGGAAACGCCAACAATATTTCCGCTTCCCACACAGGATGCCACTGCGGTACAGAGGGCCTGAAACGAGGAAATGGAGCCGGACTCTTTTGAGTCGTTCTGACGGGCCGTTAAAGGCTCGATCAGGCTTTTGCGAAAGATATAAGGGAAGTGGCGGACCTGAACAAAACCGGTAATGACAGTGTACAGGATGCCGACTCCGATCAGCACGAACAGAAGCCAGTTGCCCCAAAGCCAGTTATCAAAAATGGTCAATATATTTAACAGTTGGTCCATGGTGGATCCTCCTTTTTAAGGACTGAATCAGCGGCCGGCATATTCGCGGCAGAGCTTCTTCGTATATTCTGCGCTGGCTCTGGCGCCGTCCATCTGCTTTTTCAGGAATTCTTCCAGAAGTTCTGCGGAAATCTCCTGAGGATAATAGTATTGGTTGGGTTTAATGACATCCGGGTTAAAGAGCGGAGGCTCTACCTTAAAGCATCCTTCTCCAACCTTCTCCACGCCGCCGACGCCGGGAGTGCGCTTAAACTGAGCACAGTAAGGATAGCACATTTCCAGGTTCAGACGGGTGATGGCGGAATTGTCCAGGATGATCTTGAGCAGTCCGGGAAGGTCCATATTTCCCTGGCCGGCAGGAACTCCGCAGACCACATACCCGTATTTGTCATCGGGGCAGGGAATGATGATATGGTCCTTGAAATGGGTGGTTACGGTATAAGGAGCCATATTGCGGGCTGCCTGCTCCGGCTCCTCCCATGCCATCATGGAGTTGCCGAAATCGTAGTGAAGGCCAATCCAGGGACTGTTGATCTCCTTGATCACATTGACCAGCTCTTCGGACGTCTCATACTCGTGGTTCTCCAGGCCGATCTTGATGCGGCGCTTCTGAAGCTCCGGAATGATCTTGCGGAGAGACTCTGCCGCATCATCGAATACGGCGGGGTCAAAGTCCAGACGGATCTTTCCTAAATCGTATTTTCCCTCACCGCCTGTTTTGCGGTCTGCGCTGCAGTTCAGGGTGATGGGGATATAGGTGCGGATAATATCTGCACCGATTGCCTCTGCTACGTCCAGGACCTTTACCAGGTGGTCGTAGCCGATCCCCTTGGTGGCAATCTCACAGTACATGTTGTATTTGTCCAGAAGGGCCTTTACTCTGGCCAGATGCTCCGGAGCGTTGCTCCCCAGAGTTCCCCATTCCGGGTCCAGACCGTAGTCGCTGATAATGTTGATCATCACGCCGTCCAGACCAAATTCATGGGCGGTCTCGATGAATCCGAATATATCCATCCGATGATTCTGAAACCACAGATGAAGGCTTTCCGTATCAAGTCCAATCTTTATCATGTAGAAACTCTCCCTTTCTTACTTATGCGTTTTTCTGGTGCTTCTTAATCCGGTGGATCAGGAAGGTAGATACAAACAGTCCGACAACTGCCCAGCCGATCATTACGCTGAATACAATGCGGAATCCGGTCATTCCAGGATAGCGATCCAGGAAGTTGCCGTACATTACATAGGCAAATGCATTGGGCAGATAGATGACCAGAGAAGCAAGGCTCATAGCAGCGCCGGTAATCTCAGCAGGTACTTTTACCTCATCCATGGGGGCAAAGAATACGGCTCTCATGGTAAATACGATGGCGCCGAAGCCCAGTGTGCAGCATGCGCCCAGAATCCAGTTGCCGCTCTGCCCAAGGGACTCGTGAGGAACCATCAGGAATGCAACCATAGCGATGGCGCATACCAGGAATCCTACACGGATGTGCTTAGCTGCAGAATGATGGACCTTATCGGACATAAAGCCTCCGATGGGGCCTCCAACCATTTTCAGACCATACTGGTTGATGATTCCGTACATGCCGACTGCTGTGGCAGGAAGCATATAGATCTGATTCAGGAAGGGAATGAAATAAGTAAGTCCGCAGTAAATACAGTATACCACAAAACCGTTCAATGCAACAGCCCAAATATCTACACTTTTAAGAGCCTGCATCATACCGCCGAATGCAGCCTGAGCTTTGTTGACTTCCTTGCCGTCTGCTCCTACACGCTTCTCGTCATTGGGAACGAAGATCAGGCAGAGAACGCCGGCTGCTGCGGTTGCAGCGGATAAGAAGAGCAGTCCTCCTCTTAAAGCGGGAGCACCTTCTCCCATGGCCTTAAAAATAGCCAGAGCACTGGAAGCGATGATCACGTCTACAACGCCGCGTCCCATTTCCAAAAATCCAAACATACGGCCCTGAGTCTTTTCGTCACCCAGTAGACGGATGGCCTTCAAAAGTACCGGCCAGTAGGTTACCTCACCTAAAATAGCCATTACGCCGAATGCGGCCAGAAAGCCCCAGTATCCGGGGAAGGTGGAAAGATACACGCCAACAACGCCCAGACCGATCAGGGAGCCGCCGATCATGTATTTTTTGCTGAACATATCACAGATATAGATACCGAGGATCAGACCGATGGTCTGAACGATTCCGTAGGCACTCAAAGCACCGCCGATCTGTGTGTTGGTCAGCCCCATAAACTCCTGCATGGGTACGTAAAACATATCTTTCATAGAAGACAGTTTAAAAGCAATACCCCCTGACAGCGTCAGAATGCAGAAGACGAACCAGCGGTTTGGAGCCGCTTTCATTGCTTTTGCTTTCATTTCATTGCTCATTTTTGGTTTCTCCTTTCGAAATGCCGTTGTTTTGTTGGTTTTTTTGGCAACGAACTCTTTGATGTGCCTTGAGTATACCTGTATTTTCTTGTGAAATCAAGCATAAACACAATAAAACACAAAAATTCAACGAAATATCCAAATAAAAAAAGAAAAATTGTGTAAAATGACGCTATATAATTGTGATTTAATTGGTTATAATGATTCAGGGGGGAAGTATTACAGGAAAGGGAGGACACGGCCATGCTTGCGAGGGAGCGGCATAAGCGGATATTGGAACTATTAAGAAAAGACGGCACGGTTCGTACGGCAGACCTGGTGGAAGCCATGTCGGTTTCCTCGGAAACAGTCCGGAAGGACCTGGATTATCTGGAACAGTCCGGGCAGCTGGAACGGGTCCACGGCGGCGCTGTGCCGGTTCCCAAAAAACTGGTGGCGGAGCCTGCGGAGGAATACGTTTCATTGGCGGCACGCAATACCCAGCATATGGAAGAGAAATCCAGAATTGTCCGGCGTGCGGCGGCATTGGTCAAGGAAAAACAGGTTGTGGCCCTGGATTACGGAAGCACCAGCTTCCTGATGGCTAAGGAGCTGGCCAGAAGATTCCGTTCCCTTACGGTGATCACCAACTCCGTACAGAATGCCCTGGCTTTGGTTAAATGCCCGGATTTTACTATTATTTTGGTAGGCGGGATTTTAAATAAAAAAGAATTGTCCCTGGGAAATGACTTTTCCGCTATGCTGGACAGCCTCCACATCGATATTTTGTTTATGTCGGTCAGCGGAGTCCACCCAACGGTAGGGCTTACCGACCAGGGATTCAGCGAGGCCCGTGTTCAGAATCAGATGCGCCAATTGGCCAGCCGCACGGTAGTGCTGGCAGATTCCGGAAAATTTGGCAGAGCCAGCCTGGTGAAGATCTGTGCGCTGCGGGAAATCAGCACGATCGTAACGGACTCCGGCCTGGAGCCGGCTATGGAGGAAGCGGTGCGGGAGACGGGAGTGGAGCTGATCGTAGTTCCGGAGGAATAAGATCGATTATAATGTAATATAGAAGTTTGAGTGAATGAAAGGCGGAGGAAGATGGCACTCCGTCTTTTTTTGTCTTATTTTTCAGCAGCTGTCAGGAAGCGTTGAGAAAGAGATTAAATATGGGAGAAGAACTGAAAATAGGCTTGACGAAACGGGGGAAGTTATTTAAAGTAAAGCTAACAGGGAAAGATAAATGGGGGAAGGTCGTTTGGCAATAAAAGAAATTAAACGTTTAACAATTGTTCAGCAGGTGGTGGAAGGGCTGAAGGAATATATTATGTCCGGGGAATTGCAGGTGGGAGATAAGCTGCCTACGGAAAAAGAACTGTGCCAGCAATTTGGCGTTGGCAGAGGAACTGTCCGGGAAGCGGTCTGTACCCTCCAGGCCCTTGGATTCGTTGAGATGATTCCGGGGAAAGGCTCCTATGTGGCCAGCAAGGAGGAGTCCAGCGCAAAGGAAATCACCAAATGGTTTGCGGAGAATGAGGTAGAGGTGATGGATGTCATACAGGTTCGGAGCGTAATAGAACCTTTGGCAATTAAACTGGCTATGCAGCATGCCTCCGACCAGGACAGGGAAGCCTTGCGGGAGATTCATCAGCAGACTTTGAAAGCGGTCGAGAGCGGGGATTTTATTAAACTGGGGCAGTATGACGAGGCTTTTCATACCCAGATCATTGAATGCAGCAGGAATAAGATGCTGATTAGCATCAATAAACAGATCTCCGATTTTCTGAAAAATTTCAGAGGAAAAACCTTTCGTATACCGAACAATGTGCAGAATATTGTGCCGGCTCACACTAATATTCTGAATGCCTTTTTGGAAGGAGATGCAGAAAAGGCGGAAAAATGCATGGCTGCCCATATGGAGCAGATCATGGTCGATTTGGAATCCAGCAAGGATTATAAGACGAGCCAGCGGTAAGGTAAATAGAAGATGTGAGAAGAGCTCTGAACTTGAAAAAAGGTACAGGGCTTTTTGTTTGTCATGAAATAACCGGAAAATGGAAACGTGACTGGAGCCGGCGGAAAACTTCGGGAATCTTGAGAATATCCCTTTACAAAGGAAGAGAACTGTGATAGCATTATGACATAAGATTGTATGATGACATGATGGCAGACAATACGATGCGGCATGATGGACAATATCTGAAGTAAAAATAAACAAGGAGGAAAACAAAAACATGAGAATTGCGTTAATCAACGAGAACAGCCAGGCGGCAAAGAACGAGCTGATTTACAAAAGCCTGAAGAAGGTAGCGGATGCCAAAGGATACGAGGTGGACAATTACGGCATGTATTCTGCTGAGGATGCCTGCTCTCTGACCTATGTTCAGAACGGCATTCTGGCAGCTATCCTTTTAAATTCCGGAGCGGCTGACTATGTGGTAACCGGCTGCGGTACCGGAGAGGGCGCCATGCTGGCTTTAAACAGCTTCCCCGGCGTGATCTGCGGACATGTGGCAGACCCCAGCGACGGATATATGTTTGCCCAGATCAACGATGGAAATGCCATCGCCATGCCTTTTGCAAAGGGTTTCGGATGGGGCGCAGAGCTGAATCTGGAGTATACCTTTGAGAAGCTATTCTCCGAGGAGAGCGGACAGGGCTATCCCAAGGAGAGAGCGGTTCCGGAGCAGAGAAATAAAAAAATTCTGGACCAGGTGAGAGCCAATAACTTTAAGGATTTGATCACCTGCCTGAAAGGCCTGGACCAGGAACTGGTGAAGGGAAGCATTGCCGGAGAGAAGTTCCAGGAACTGTTCTTTGCACACTGCAAGGACGAGGCGATTGCTGAGTATGTAAAGAGCCTGTTGGCGTAAGCGGGGCATAGGAGGATAAGAACATGGCAGATTATTTGCAGAATTTTTCACTGGAGGGCAAGGTTGCCCTGATCACCGGCGCATCCTACGGAATCGGATTTGCCATTGCCAAGGCGATGGCCGGAGCCGGAGCTACCATTGTGTTTAATGATATTAAGCAGGAGCTGGTGGACAAAGGACTGGCTGCCTACAAGGAGGAAGGGATCGAGGCCCACGGTTATGTGTGCGATGTAACCGATGAGAACGCGGTCAACGCCTTCGTGGCTCAGGTGGAGCAGGAGGTAGGCGTGATTGATATTCTGGTAAACAACGCCGGGATTATCAAGCGGATTCCCATGTGCGATATGACGGCAGAGCAGTTCCGCCAGGTCATCGATGTGGACTTAAACGCTCCCTTCATTGTTTCAAAGGCCGTCATTCCCGGCATGATCAAGAAGGGTCATGGGAAGATTATCAACATCTGCTCCATGATGAGTGAGCTGGGCAGAGAGACTGTTTCCGCTTACGCGGCGGCAAAGGGCGGACTGAAGATGCTGACCAAGAACATTGCCTCCGAGTACGGCGAGTACAACATCCAGTGCAACGGCATTGGACCTGGCTACATCGCCACTCCCCAGACGGCTCCTCTGAGAGAAATTCAGCCGGATGGCTCCAGACACCCCTTCGACCAGTTTATCGTGAGCAAGACTCCTGCAGGCCGCTGGGGCGAGGCGGACGACCTGGGCGGACCGGCTGTGTTCCTGGCTTCCGATGCTTCCAATTTCGTCAACGGACTGATTCTCTATGTAGATGGAGGAATCCTGGCTTACATCGGAAAACAGCCCCAATAACTGCATAATTTGAAAAGAGCTTCAAGAGCGCTGCGGCGGCAGGAAAATGCCCCGCAGCGCTTTTTTCGTGGAATCGGGGTACGAAAACGGGATGAGGGCATGCCGGGGACAAAAAGGTGAATGTCTCAAAAGTAATATATTAGAAAACGTGGATTTCGAGAAAGTACAGAGGGGGACTTCCAAACATTTGAACCGAGATAAAGATGAGAATGATTAATAACTTACAAAAAGTCTGCTGGAAACATAGGGAAATTATGTTAAATCCTTAATAATTGTAAACAATGCATAAAAAAATTATAAAATATCAGGTATTATGCACATGGACTAACTAATATATTAGTAGTAATATATTAGTACAAAAAATTTTAAGGAGGGTTTGCTATGACAGACATTATTGCGGGCATTTTACTGTTGATCACCTTTGTGGGATTGATCGTATATTGCTTCAAAGGGGGTAACCTGTTAATCGGCTTCATTGTTACTGCAATTCTGTGGTGCATCATCGGTCTGGTTCCCATCGATACCGTAGTTACGGTCGTGTTCCAGCAGTCAGTGGAAAACTACGGCTCGACGATCGCGATTATCGTATTCGGTGCCTGGTTCGGCCGGGTGCTGGTGGATACGGGAATTGCCGGCTACATTATCAAAAAGACAGTAGAGCTGGCGGGAGATAAGCCGCTGCTGACCGCTCTTCTGCTGAATGTGGTGTGCGCTTTGATTTTCTGCAGCGCATTCGGTGTTGGTTCCGTTATGGCGATCGGTATGATCGTACTGCCCATTATGTTCTCTCTTGGCATTGACAAGAAAACTGCGGTAGGCGCTTACATGCTGGCAGTAGCTTCCGGAATGTATCTGAACATTGCTTATGTAAGCCAGTTCTTTGCAGTGTTCCCGAACATCAAGTATGACAGCAAGTACATCCATTTTGCGGTGATCGCTACGGTGATCAGCGTGCTGATCATGATCGCGTTTATTGTAGTCAGCTATATGCGTCAGGGAAAATCCAGAGCCTTTGCGGCTTCCTCCAAGGTGGAGGCAAAGCAGCTGCCCTGGTACTGCATCATCGTTCCGTTTGTTCCGATCATTATGGTAGCCTTTTTCTCATGGCAGCCGGTACCGGCTTTCCTGCTGGGCATTTTCCTGGGGCTTCTGTTTACCCGCAATATGACCAGCTATTCCAAGGCAGTGGAAAAGGTTCAGAAAACATTGTATGACGGCGTGGCGGATTCCGGTCTGCTGATCGGAATGCTGTACGGTGTCAATATCTTCCAGGCAGCGGCCAAGGAGGTTGCTCCTATTCTTCAGAACCTTCTGGGCGGAATCATTCCTCAGTCTCCTGTTGTGCTGCTGGTTGTATTCTGCGTAATTGCTCCTGCGGCGCTGTTCAGAGGCCCGCTGATGATCTGGGGCTCCGGCATTGCCCTGGCTTCTATCCTGCAGGCCATGGGGATCTTCACGGAACCGTATCTGTTTATGCTGTTTTTGGTTCCGCCGGTAGCGATCGTGGCTTCTTCCTGCCCCACCCAGTCCTGGACCATGTGGGCATTAAGTTACGCAAAGCTGGACCCCAAGACCTACATCAAGACCAATCTTCCCTGGGGCTGGATTGCCTGCATCGTTATCCAGATCGTGGGATATCTGACTTACAGTATTGTTTAATTGTGTGACGAAGAAAGGAATACATAGATGGGAAAAAGAGCAATCAGAATCGGAATTGACGTAGGCGGAACCCATACAAAGGCAGTGGCCATTGACAACGCCACCAATGAGATTGTAGGCAAAGGGTCGGTTATGACTACTCATACGGCGGAGGAAGGCGTGGCTAAAGGCGTTGTGGATTCCTTTCGCAAGTGTCTGGAAACCAGCAGCATCAGCCCGGACGAGGTGATCTTTATCGCGCACAGCACCACTCAGGCCACCAATGCCCTCCTGGAGGGCGATGTAGCCAATGTGGGCGTGATTGGCATTGGAAAAGGAGGCCTGGAGGGAATCCTGGCCAAACGTCAGACCAGGATCCCGGACATTGACCTGGGGACCGGAAAATTTATCCATATTGATTCGGAGTTCATGAAATCCAAGGAAATGAACCACGACAGCGTAAAGTCGGTGATCCAGAAGATGTATGATCAGGGAGACCGGGTGATCGTAGCCTCCAAGGCTTTCGGCGTGGACGATATGTCCGAGGAGCGCCTGGTGGCCGATGTGGCCGAGGAGATGGGCCTTCCGGCTTCCATGGCCTCCGATATCACAAAGCTTTACGGACTGACCACCCGTACCAGGACGGCGGCGCTGAATGCCAGCATTCTTCCGAAGATGATGGAGACGGCAAACAGTACGGAGTCATCGGTGCGCTCCACCGGCGTTAAAGTTCCTCTGATGATCATGAGAGGCGACGGCGGCGTTATGGAAGTAAACGAGATGAAGAAGCGCCCGGTTCTGACTATGTTGAGCGGTCCTGCAGCTTCGGTCATCGGCGCCCTCATGTATCTGCGGGCCTCCAACGGAATCTATTTCGAGGTTGGCGGAACCTCCACCAATATCGGTGTGATTAAAAATGGCCGTCCGGCAGTTGACTATGCCATCATCGGAGGACACAGAACCTATGTGAACTCCCTGGATGTGCGCGTGCTGGGCGTTGCGGGAGGTTCCATGGTGCGGGCCAAGAAGGGGGAGATCATCGATGTAGGTCCCCGTTCCGCCCACATTGCCAATATGGGATACGCCTGCTTTACGGACACGGCCCTGTTTGAAGGGGCTGAGCTTTACCACATGCAGCCCAGGGAAAACGACCCCAGCGATTATGTGGCGATTCGTTTAAACAATGGAGAGTCCGTGACCATTACCAATACCTGCGCGGCCAATGTGCTGGGAATCCTGGCACCCGGAGATTACGCTTGCGGCAATGTGGAGTCCGCCAGAAAGGCCATCGGACTGCTGGCACAGGAAGTGGGAATGTCCGTGGAGGATACGGCCAGAGCCATCCTGCAGAAATCCACAGATAAGATCAAACCGGTTATTGAGGATCTGATCGCCAAGTATAAGATCGAGCGTGACCAGATCGTGCTGGTGGGCGCCGGCGGAGGAGCCGGAACCCTTCTGACATTTACGGCCAACGATATGGGCTTTAAGTATCAGATCCCTGAAAACGCGGAAGTGATTTCCTCCATCGGCGTGGCACTGGCCATGGTCCGTGAGATGGTGGAGAGGACGATCCCCAATCCGACTTCTCAGGATATTGCCCAGCTGAAGAAGGAGGCCAAGGAGATGGCCATGAATTCCGGCGCAGTGGAGGACAGCATCGAGGTTTATGTGGAAATCGATGAGCAGGCTCAGAAGGTGACGGCTATTGCCATGGGCTCCACCGAAGTGAAGACCACGGACCTGATGAAGAACTGCGATGAGAAGGAAGCGGTGCAGATCGCGGCAGAGTCTGTGGGTGTGCCGGAGGACCAGGTAGAACTGGAGGCCACCAACGGCCAGGTGTTTGTAGTAACCTGTGCGCAGGGCAGCCGAAAGCAGCTGCGGGTCATCGACAAGAAGGGCTTTATTAAGATTCAGCGTTCCAACGGCCTGTGCATGACCACCACGATGGAAACGGTGGCGGACGATCTGAAGAAGATCTGGGATGCGTCCTCGGATTTCTCCTCGGAGATTCGGATCAATCCTGATGTGTATGTGATTGCCGGCTCCAGAGTGATCGACTACTCCGGAATTCCGGAATATGCTCAGGTGATTGGCTTGATCGAGGCGGAGCTGGCGGACCGGGAGCCCGATGAGAAACTCATCCTTGTGCTGGCGAAAAACTCGTTGAGATAAGCAGGATAGAGGAAAACAGAGCGGAGGCAGAATTGTGAAACAGGAAGCGGAGATGGAGCGTTACCGGAAACTTCTTGAGGAAGATTCTGCCTCCAAATTGTTGAATTTTTCAGAGAAATCATCTATAATAAAACGGAGCATGCAGGAAGCCCAAAGCCAGCAGCAGCGCCTGATTCGGCAGTTTGGAATGCGGGAGGCGGAGGGCTATATAAAAGAGCTGGGATACCGCATAGAGGAAGAGGAGCCGGAACTGATGCCCCACTTTCTGTACATGGGCATCATGGAGCCGAAAGGCAGGGTCATACGGCTGAACCGGACGGTGATGAAACTGGCGGTATCGTACATGAAATCGAAGAGCTCCTGTGAAAAAGAGCAGATTGAAAAATTTCGGGAAATTATATTGTTCCATGAACTTTATCATGGGATTGAAGAACAGACGGCGGGAATTTATACGAGAAACGTAAAAGTTTCGCGCAGGCTTGCGGGGGTGTTTACGACAACCCGCAGGATTGAATCCGCCAGTGAAATCGGAGCGATCCATTTTTCAAAGCTGATGGCAGGAGCGTCCTTTTCGCCGTGCCTTTATATGGATTATCTTCTTGCTGCAATTCATATGCATTCGGAAGTGAGAGATGAGCTCTGATTTGGAAAAGAAGAATGAAGGAACAGATGTATATACAATTTTAAGAGATGACATTATCAGCCTCAGACTGCGGCCGGGAACGTTTTTCAGCATAAAGGATATCTGCGAGATCTACAATGTGGGGCGTTCGCCTGGAAGAGAAGCGCTGATCCGATTGGCACAGGAGGGGCTGGTTACCTTTCTGCCCCAGAGAGGAACGGTGATATCCACACTGGACCTGGAGCGGATTGATGATGAACATTTTATCCGCAAGTCCATAGAAGAGAATGTGATGAAAGACTTTGCGGCGGTCTTTTCTCCAAGCGTGATTCTGAAGCTGGAGGATAATCTGCAGGAACAGAGGAACTGCCTGAAAACGAAGGATACCAGGCAGTTTTTTGCGTTGGATGAACAGTTTCACCGGGTATTCTATGAGGAGGCGGGGAGAAAACACTGCGCGGATGTGGTGGACAAGGAGTGCGGCAACTATAAGCGCATGCGCCTTCTGTCCTTTCTGCTGGAGGACAACATTATGGAAAATGCCATTGAGGAGCACGAGGCTATGGTCAGCGCCCTGTCCGCCAGAGAGGATTTGGAGCGTCTCCTATTCTGGTTTAACCTCCATGTGGACCGCATCAAGGCCCAGGAGCGGAAGCTGGTGAAGCGTTTCCCGGATCTGTTTTCCAGAGGCGGTGTTCAGGACAGACGGGAGAACAATGATTTAAGGACGGATTTTTTGCTGTCCATCCGTTCCAGGGGATAAAGTAAGGGAGAATGAGGAACGCAAAAAGCCACGGAAAGCCCGTGACAAAAGGAAAAACAAAAGGACGGGGCCGGTAAGGTGAGTTGACGAAGCTTTTTTCACAGTCAGAAGGAAAAAGACGGAGATTTGACGGCCCAGAAGGAAAAGAATGACGGAACTTTAGCGATTTGGACCATTGCCAAAATAACTGCCGCTGTATATAATGTAGCCGTGAATGAAATAGAAAAAACAACCAGTTTTTTGGCAGGAAATCTGCCGGTTGAGCGGAGGTTATGATCAAGATGATTAAAAAATTTTTGCAGTGTTCCACCACCAGAGAGCGGATTGAGCTGCTTTCCAGCACGGAGCTGAAGGATTGGTCCGATCAGGATTTGGCTTATGTTCTGGAGGCTCTGGGACTGGAGAAGAAGGAAAATGAGTCCACCATCGACAAGATTGCCCGGATTGAGAAGTACCTGGCTGACTACAAGCACGATGTGGAGCAGAAGGCTTCCATGCACTGCCAGGAGATGGACAGCATTCCGGAAAAGGAATCTGACAAAACTTTGTACGAGGAAAAGGGGCTGGGACATCTTATGGCCAGCGCCATGGCTTATCAGAGGACAGTATAATAGAGGCAGCAGGAAAAAACGCCCTGGCTATTTGGATGGATCTTCATCCGAATGCCGGGGTTTTTTGGCTCTGGGGGAAATGTGGCTGTGCGGTGGAAGGAAAACAGAAAAACTCATTGACATAGGCAACCGATTCGAGCTAATCTACACCAATAGGGTGGATATGAACAAAATCCTGTGACCATCGAGGAAGCACCGGATACCATTGTGGATATCGAGAAGAATCCTGGGGATTACATGAAGGTCGTAGTGCGGATTGCGGACGACGCGAACCCGGAGAGATAAATTTGCTTTCATCCAACTTTCCAATCATATGATAAAAAACGGCGGCGTGCAGTTTGATTTTCTGACTGTATGCCGCCGTTTTTGGGGTGAACTAAGATGGCGGAGCGCCAGGGGTTGAAATCTGCCTCGAAAGCTCTTCAATGGAATTGCAGTCCCAGGCGAGGGTCATCCAATGCTGCAAAGTTTCAAGACTGTTTTCGGTCTCGATTTTTTTCTTTAATTCCTCTGTAATCGGCCATTTCCGGCCAATGTATTGGAGAAGGGATTGCCGGAAGGCTTGTACACCGATGGAGAGCCCCTCTTCATATAATGTTTTTGCGTGTAATTCCTCATCATACTCGGTCAAAATCACGTGTTTCACCTCCGCTCTATGTTTTTCCAGGAATTCCCGTAGTACATCTGCCTGAATACAGTGCAGTACAGCCCGGTCAACGGCTTCCTCCAGCATCAATCCCTCCCGCAGATTCCCGCGGACCTGCTCTACAAAATAGGAATAATCGTGGAGCTTTTTGCAGGCTTTCATCAATTCCTGATTGTGACCGTAGTTAATGTTTAAAACCAGGGCAGTACATTCAATACAGGGGCGCTCTTCCGGATTGATGAAGGAGGCGGAAAGAAGAAGTTCCTGGCGCTCAGGCTCCTGCCTGGTGCCATTATAAAACACCACATACTTTGGCGTGGGAAGGCGCAGCAGTGCGCTGGAATAGATATCTAAATGCTGTTCCTTCACATATCCCTGATAAACCTGACTGATATAGAAAAGCCCTCGCAGAGGCATATTGGGGTTCCAGCTGCTTTGCCCCTCGTAGAGATTCATGACATCCTCAATCAGGAAGGAGATATCGTTTTTCAGTCCCATGTACAAAACATCTTCAATGGTGGTGATTGTCAGTGCCTCTGGATTTACATAATCCGTCCCATTTAAGGCATTGTAGAGACTTAAGAGTTCCTTCTTTTCCCGGAACACCATCCGGAACAGACTGTCCTTGTAGCTGCGCTGTACGGTTGTTTGATTCATAAGCAGTTTCTCCTTTCAGTATACAATAGAATAATGGTTTGTGCAATTCTGCTTGGGAATTGTTCCGTGAATGATTGA
>ERZ1643246.356-NODE-356-length-60609-cov-16.992635_pt1 | contig 60609 bp, 52 predicted proteins | sample MGYA00579265_ERZ1643246 | MGnify/ENA primary metagenome ERZ1643246 (study PRJEB29033, sample SAMEA4952261) | chicken gut metagenome | biome: Broiler Chicken; feature: Gastrointestinal Tract; material: Caecum | place: Ireland | collected 2018 | study: Broiler... | reverse complement strand
CCTAATTTAGTTTAGAGCTGGAAATCCCCCGACACCCCCTAGAATTTAGAGTACCTAATTTAATTATTATTAAAACTATTTTAAATTAAAGCTTTTTACCCATTTTTGATTATCTAAATTCCATTTAATAGTTGGTATAATTCCTGTTTCAAATGTATATTTAGGCTTCCATCCTAATTCATTCATTATTTTAGTTGGATCGATGGCATAACGTAGATCATGTCCAGCTCGATCTTCTACATATGTAATCAATGTTTCAGGTTTTCCTAGTTCCTTTAAAATGGTTTTTACTACTTCTAAATTACTTCTTTCATTATGACCACCAACATTATATATTTCACCATCTTTACCTTTTCTAACTATTAAGTCAATGGCTGTACAATGATCATATACATGAAGCCAATCTCTTACATTCATACCATTACCATAGATTGGTAAAGGTTCATCATTTAATGCTTTCTTTATAATTAATGGTATAAGCTTTTCAGGAAATTGATATGGTCCATAGTTGTTTGAACATCTAGATATGGTTATTGGTAGACCAAAAGTTCTATGATAAGCTAAAACTAATAAATCAGCACTTGCTTTAGAAGCTGAATATGGACTTGATGTACATAGTGGTGTAGTTTCTTTAAAAAATAAGTCATGTCTATCTAAAGGTAAATCACCATATACTTCATCAGTAGAAACCTGATGGTATCTTTTAACTTTATATTTTCTACATGCATCCACCAATACTTGCGTTCCAATTATATTAGTTTGTAAAAATATCTGTGGATTTTCAATACTTCTATCAACATGAGACTCAGCAGCAAAATTTATGACATAATCAAAACGCTCTTTTTCAAATAATTTGAATACTTCCTCACGATTACAAATATTTTCATGGACAAATTTGAAATTTGCTTTATTAATAATTGGCTCTAATGTTTCTAAATTTCCTGCATAAGTTAAGGCATCTAAGCATACAAATTCATCAGCAGGATACTTATTTACCATATAGTGACAAAAATTACCTCCTATAAAGCCTGCCCCGCCTGTTACTAAAAATTTTGCCATAACTACCTCCAGTAATAGTTACTATTTTTTAATAAAATTAACATTTCATTTTTATTATATGACAAAATATCTATAAATTAAATAAATTGATGCGACTTAGATTTTAATATTGTTTTGCTATTTTTTTAATATTTCCATTTTATAAATTATTTTATCATCTTTTTCAATTGGGACAATTGAAAAGCCATGCTTTAAATATTTTTTATAAAATGATTCCTTCTCATTGTTAATTTGATCTATTGGTCCAGTAATACGGCTCATTGAAAATAAATAATCTAATAGGGCATTAGGTCCTTCAAACATAAAGTTACCATTTTCATTAAAATCATCTAATACTGTTTTTAAATTACTATATAATAATTTTTCTTTAAACTCTTGAACATCTGCTTGAGCAAAATTATCCATATAGCAATAGCTAATATTGTTTTCTTTTAAGGCATTTAAAATAACTGCTGAGGTTTTATCAGATTCATTTAAAACCAAAAACCTTGCCATTGGTAAGCCTGTAACAAGACCCCAGAAGTCTGAATCTGAAGATGCTAAAATTAATGATTCTGTATTGTTTTCATAATATTCCTTACATGCTCCAGTTGCCATAGCAATATCAACTAAAGATTTATTTTCTAATAATCGATTTACTAAATTATGTTCAATTGGTAAATCGATAATTTTACCTATATAATCCCAAGCGTTTGAAGTGTTAACATCATCAAATAAAATAACCTTTTTGATTTTCTTAATTTTTTCATCATCTAAATTGGTAAAAACGGCAGCAAATCTAAATGGATCAACATTCTCACAATCTACTAATACACTAATATTTTGTGCTTGATCAATAAAATCATAAACCATATCCTTAGTTTTAGTTGGTGCATCTATTACATAATTATTAGCGTGAAATGTTTCTCCATATCCTGAGTATAATAATTTTAAAAATTTTTCATCATTAAATAAAATATTACCATAATATGATTCCATTTTATCTTCTGGCCAATATAAATAAACACCAAATGGATAAAAATTCTTTTTATAAAAATACATTGATTTTACTTTATTGATTGCCATAAATATTCTTTTTTCATTAGATTTATTAGAAATTAAAGAACAGTTAACTCCTGCATTACATCCAGGCATTAAAAATAAATTTCTAATATAATCCCATTTAATCCAATCAGGGATATATTCTTTTATTTTATCAATATTATCATGTATAAATTGGTTAATGATGGCAATTATAGTATTTACATTAGAATTTACCTTTATAACCTCAAGATTCTTTTTTCTTAAAAATTTAATTGCCTCTACATCTACGATATCACTCATCATTTCGATTGGTATTAAATCTTGTTGATTATCTGTGATAGCTTTACTGCTTTGTAAAAAATTAATTCTCAGTAAAGATAAGCTTCTAATAATCTTTAAGGTATCATCATTTTCATATTTATCTATCAATTGTAAAATGTAGTTTGTTGATTCTGATTTTAAAATATCATCCTTAACACCTAATAAATATGCTAATAAAGTTACAATTTCCTTTCTATAATTTTCATAATCTCCTAAATAATTTTCATAATTCATAGCTTATAACTCCTTTTATAATTTATGTATATATTTTAACATATTTTTATTATTTTTTTTATGTATTAATTCAAATAAAACAAATAAAATTGCTTTTTTATTAAAAAATAAGCAATCTGATGATTCTTAAATTTATTTTTAGATAATATCAAATCATAAAAATAAACAATTAGTGTCAAATATAATTGACACTAATTAATACCAATGCTATAATTTATATGTCAATTATATTTGACATAAGGATTGATGAAAATGATAAATTTAAAATTAAAAGAAGCTAGATTAGCTAAAAATTTATCACAGGCTGATCTAGCCAAAATCATTGGTGTTTCTAGACAAACAATCAATATGATTGAAAATGGTGATTATAATCCAACGATAGCCCTGTGTATAAAAATATGCAAAGCATTAGACAAAACGTTAAATGATTTATTTTGGGGGTAATAGTATGTTTAATGATGAAAGAATCAGTTTACAAATAGGTAAAATTTATAAAAAGGCCAATTTTATAGTCATCTTAATAGCTAGTATTTTTTTCATTGCTAGAGCTATGTTTTATTTGCTTGAAACTGGATCATTACCTATAAGCTTATTTAGTACAGAAATAGTTTCTATTTTAGTAGCTGTTATCATTTTATTATTTGGAGAAATTAATTATTGTAATAAAGAAAAAGATGAAATGATCATATATAAAAAATATTCCTTTTATAGTCATGCTGGAAAGTATTTATTAATTGCAATTATTTTTGGATATGCTCTTTCAATGATAAATTCTTTTAGAAGAATAGGTTTTGATTTTCCACCTAACACCATTATATTTGTTTATCAAATAATTGGATTAATTTATTTTTATTTTCAATTTAAAAAGAATAATATTAATATAAATTATAGCTTTATAAACAATGATAATAAAAGCTATTATTTAAATATTTTAAAGCGTATTTTATATTTAGCAATAACTATTCTAATAATATATTTTGTGTGTGGCTTTATCTCCGTCATTAGCTATAGTAATATTTCTTATTTAATAACATTTGTTGTTGCTGCTATATGCTCTATTATTGGGTTGGGATTTGAATATTTATTTTTATCATTTTTAGAAAAATTAGAATATGATAATCAATCTAATTGCCTAAAAATATCTTACTTAATTTCTGGTATCATACTTATTTTATTGTTCTTATGCTTATCATTTGTTAATTTAGCAATTAGTTATATTTCTTATGAAGGAGGTATTTCCAACTTAGGAAGTGTTATTTCAATATTAAATAATTCAAGCACTAATATTGAATATCTAATTTATTGTTTTATAGGCTTAACTATGTCTTTTATTGTGTCATATTCTTATAAAAATAAATTAACTACTTCCTCAATTAGAGCTTATTTACTTTTTATAATAATTACTCTGTTATGGAATCTAACTAATTCTGTTATTGTTATATATATTTCAAATAATGATTTTATCATTGATTATTTAAATATTACTAATATAATTAAAATCGTATTAAATATTGTTAATATATTATTATTTACTCTCATTTTATATACTTTAATCAAAGAAAAAGGCTTTTCAAAAAAGCTTTACATAATTCCAATTACTGAAATAATAATTTACGTAATTACTATATTTTTGAATACTCAAAATAATTTGAAGATATTAGCTTCTTTCTTAAGTGGCTTTTGCCTAGCTATTGGATGGTTAATTTTTATTATTATAACTTATAAAAATAGTAAAAAACTTCAAAAAAATAGTGAAGAGTATTTATCATAAATAGAAATTATTATTTTAAATTAAATATTCTTTAATTAAATAAGAAATAAGCATCAAAACATAAATTGTCTTGATGCTTATTTCTTTCTATATTACTTAAGGTATTTACCATATTTTAAATATTATTTTAATCTTTCATACCGTCATTTATCCAATCAGCAACACTCGTAATTACCATTTCACAATAATAGCAATCTTCATATTTTGAATATTTTATCCATTCTTTATAATTAGGATTATTTTCAGTTAGCATACCTTTAATTTTTTTGTAAAATTCTTTACTCATAGCTATTGCCTGTATTCCATCATCATTTGCGAGTAAAGATAAATCAATTGCATCAACAATCGGTTTTCCAATCCATTGCTTATCATTTGCCACATTTTCTTTATCACCAACTTTAAATACAAGTTCATCTCCACATCCTATACCTATTCCTAAAGTTATTTCATTATATCCATATTCAGTTATTGTCATATTAAACATATGAATAAAAGTATTCACTTGACAAGCTATATTAAAAACATCGTATAGATCACCATCATTTTTAATATCATAAATTGCATATAAAAAGCCATTTCTATACCCAATTTCTATATGATTATCTAAATCTTGAAATATGGAATAAATTTGAGATGTCAATGTTCTTAATAATTTTAAAAGTTTATCATGCTTTAACTCATTCAATTCTGTACAATTCTTAATATCAACAAAAATTGCACTCACATATGATTGATAAGCATTTTTATATGTAAATAAACTATTATCTTTAGGAATCCCTTCATTTTTTATAACTTCTGTTTTAGTTTTTAAAATATCAATTATGTTTTTTCTTCCCTCTTTATAATTATACATTATAATCCCCCTAACTATTTACAAATATGCTTCAATTTTAAAGTAATTTCTATGTATTTAAAAATTGATTAATTTAGATTTATTTTATCATATTTTAATTAATATTTATATATATAATTGAAAAAACAATAAAATTTTGTCATTTAATGTAAATTAATTATTAAAGAAAATTATAATTGAAATTACTTCAATAAATAACTCTAGTTGAATTAAAAAATAAGCATGATGCTAATAAAGTTTCAAATATGATCATTATTACTTATTTTTACTATAATTTAAAGTGATAAGCAAATTTGTTTATAGAATTCTTTTATGAATTGAAAGAATGAATAATGACAAAAAATTAAGTGCATTTTATTAATTTTTACATATAAATAATAAAAATTGCATATACATTTACATCCATTACTAAAAATGTAAAAATACAATAAAAGGATTTGTTTTGTTGGGAGGTAATAGTATGTTGAATGATGAAACAAATATAAAGATTGGTACAATTTTTAAAAAAGCCAATATATTAGTTATCATAATAGCTAGTATTTTTTTCGTAGTTAGAGCTATATTATATGTTCTTGGTAGTGTATTTCCATTTCCAATAAGCCCATTTAGTATAGAATTAATATCTATTTTAGGATCTGGTGGCATTTTATTATTTGGAAAATTTTATTATACTAATGAAAATGATGAAGTGATTATGCATAAAAAATATACTTTTTACATCCAGGCTAGTAAGTATTTATTAATCGCAATTATTTTTGGCTATACAATTTCAAGTTTAGCCTCTTATAAAAGAATAGGTTTTGATTTCCCACCTTCTACTATTATTTTTGTTTATCAAATATTTGGTTTAATATATTTATATTTTCAATTTAAAAAGAATAATATTAATATAAATTATAGTTTTATTAACAGCGATAATAAAAGCTATTATTTAAATGTTTTAAAGCGTATTTTATACTTCTTAGGCATATCTATAGCAATATACTTTGTATGTGGCTTAATTTTCTTTTTTAGGTATAGAACATTTTTTGAAATTATTAGTAATACAATAATATGCATTATCATTCCCATATGCTTTATTATCGGGATAGGGCTTGAATATTTATTTTTATCTTTTTTAGAAAAGATAGAATATGATAATAAAGCCAATCACTTAAAAATATCTTATTTAATTTCGGGAATTATACTTGTTTTATTGTTCTTATGTTTATCATTTGTTAATTTAGCAATTAGTTACATCTCTTTTAAAGAAGATATTTCTAATTTAGAAAGTGTTTACATAATATTATATAATTCAAGCACTAATATTGAATATATAATTTATTTTTTCATAATCTTAACCTTATCTTTTTTTGTGCCATATTTTTATAATAATAAATTAACTACTTTTTCTATTAAAACTTATTGGCTTTTTACCATAATTATTATGTTGTTTAAATTAATTAGTTCTACTATAGGTTTATATTCTTTAGATTATAATTTGATGATGGATTCTTTAACTATTAATATAATTAATATCCCATTAAATATTATAAGCTTATTATTATTTATCATAATTATATATGCTTTAATCAAAGAAAATGGCTTTTCAGAAAAACTATTTATAATACCTATTATTGAAATAATAATTTATGTAATTACTATTATTTTAACTACTCAAAATGATTTGAAGATATTATCTTCTTTCTTAAATAACTTCTATCCAGCCATTAGATGGTTAATTTTTATAATTATAACTTATATAGATAGTAAAAAACTAAAAATCAATAGTGATGAATATATATCATAAATAGGATATACATTTAAAAATATTGAAATTATTTAAAAAATATTAATATACTATTATAAATTTAAAAGCATCATTATTTTATATAACGATGCTTTTATTTATTTCTAATAATTCTTTGTTATGTCACCATCAAGGCAATGAACTATATAATCTCCAGTCATAGAATCCCATTCATTACCCTTTATAATTGCATTCCATTCCTCTATTGTACCATTATACGTAATTGTTTTAAGGTAACTACAATAATTAAATGCAAAATCACCAATGCTTTCACAGTTGCTGTTTTTATCAAAATTAACTACTATAATTTTAGGTGTTTCCCAATTTCCATAGCCACTAAACAAATACATTGGTATATTTTGAACATTTGATCCAATTTCAACTGTTATACCTTCACCATCTTGACCGGCATTTCTAAATACTCCAACAGAGCTTTGGTTTACAAAGTCACACTTACATGCAATTGCATTATATTTAATATAAGTTAATGATCTACATTCATCAAATGCACGATAATTTAACTCTTTTAAAGTTTCAGGAAGTGCAATACTTTTTAAATTTATACAGTTAGCAAATGCATATGTACCTATGGTTTGAACATTGTCTCCCATTTCCAAATTAATTAAACTACTGCATTCAGCAAAGGCATAATTGGAAATTATTGCAACTTTATTTCCAATTGAAATAGATTCTAGATTACTACATTTATAAAATGCATACTCACCTATACTAATCACATTATCAGGAATATTAATGGTTTTAAGTGCTAAACAGCCTTCGAAAGCTTGATTTCCTATTTCTGTTACTATGTTAGGAATAATAAAATCAGTCAAACTAAGGCAATTATAAAATGCTCTAGCTGGTATACTAATCGCATTAGATAAAGATATATTTTGAATGTTTAAACATTCATAAAAAGAATTAATGCCTATATTAGAAGCACTTGTAACAGTGACATTTTTTAAATTGCTTGGCACGTAAGTAGAATTATCTAAATATGTATTGGCGCCAAAGATATAGCCAAAATTTGATTTTTCTTCTATATTTGCTGAATTACCTACAAACGGTATAACTAAACTTTCTAAATTATTACAGCCATAGAATGCCCCAAAACCAATTTTTAACACCTCTTCTGGTATAGTTACACTTGTAAGTATTAAATTATTTGAAAAGGCATAAGGTAATATTTCATAATTTTTGTCATTATATTTTTGAGGTAAGACAATATTTGCATCAATTCCTTCATATCTAACAAGATATAATAAATCGCCTTCTTCATAAAATACAAATCCATCTTCAGTAGTAACCAGTTTGCTACTTTCTAATGATTCATAAATAGATACTGCATAATAACCTATATAGCCATTATCAACTGATCCTTTTTCTATGTTTAAAGATGATAAATTATAAACTTCAGATAGGTGGTAGCATTGATAAAAGGCTTGATTGCCAATATTTACAAGACTTTCAGGAAGTGTAATACATTCTAATGTTGTACATCCCATAAATGCTTGATCTAAGATTGTGTCTCCACTTGTCAATACTACATTTTTTAATGCGTCTTTAGGTATGTATGGAATTGCTATTGTTGGCATTGTTACATTGGTTAATGCATTACAACCACTTAAGGCTTCATCAATATTTTGAACACTATCTGGGATAATAAGAGTTGTTAGCGAACTACAATTCATTAAAGATTCATATTCTATCCACATTACTCCATCTGGAATATCTAAAAATTTTAGTGAAGAACAATTTTTAAATAAGCCAAAAGAAATGCTTTGTAATCCTTTAGGCAACTCTACATTTTTCAGCTTACTGCAATTTTCAAATACGCTGCCAGCAATTGTATCAACACTATCAGGGATAATTATTTCTTCTATATATTTATTTCCTAAAAAAGCACCATAAGCTATTGATGTAATGTTTTCATCAATTTGATATGAGATATCTTTTTTACCATTAGGATAATATATTAATGATGTCATTTCTTTATTAAATAAAATACCATTAACACTACTTAAAAAATAATTATTTTCATCAACATTTATGTCTAAAAGCACAATACAATCTTGAAAATAACTTGACCCTATCGAGCTTTCTACATTTTCAGGTATTTCAATGCTTTCTAAAAATTTACTACCTACAAAAGCATCAGGATTAATCTCAACAACACTATTTGGAACTACAAATGTGCTTTCTAGTTTACTAGCAGGATATTTAAATAAATATGTTTGTTCCTTGTTGTATAAAACACCATCAACTGCAGAATAAAATTGGTTATTTAAATCAACGTTAATTAGTGTAAGGGAATAACAACCAACAAAAGCTAACTGATCTATATATTGAATATTTGCTGATATCCATATATCTTTTAAAGAAATACAATTAGAAAAAGCATTATTTCCTATACTTGTTACGTTATTAGAATATGAAACTTTAGATAACGAACTACAATCAAAAAATGATGATGATGGAATTGTAGTAATATTATTTGGCAATGAGATCTCTACTAATGAACTACAACTAACAAAAACACCAGAGCCTAAATAATTGACTGTTTCTGGGATTAATATACTTTTTAAACTACTGCAATAAGAAAATGCTGAATTGTCTATCCTAGATAGTTGACTAGGAAGTGTAATACTCAAAAGACTACTACAATATGCAAAAGCATTACTTTCTATAGTTTTAACACTATCAGGTATATCTAATTTTAAAAGTGAACCACATCCATTAAAAGCAAATCTTCCTATAATGTTGACATTTCCTTCAATTATAATCTCTTCAATCCATTTACAATCTTCAAAAGCATATTCCGCAACTTTTTCTGCATTTGTGATATGAACTTTTTTTAATGATGATGGCACGTATTGTAAATTATATCTATAACTTGCTTGTGGGGAACCAAAAATATAACCAAAATGTGCATTTTCAGTTGCAGTATTACTTTCACCTATAAAAGGTAAAGTTAACGTTTGTAAGGAATCGCAATCGCGAAAGATGCCATAGCCAATTGATTTAACAGAATTTGGTAAGCTAATCTCAGCAAGTGATGAACAATACGCAAAGGCAGCATCCCCAATAGAATCTAATTTAACAAATTCACCAAATGTTACTTCAACTAGATTAGTACAGTTTGAAAAGGCATTTTGATTGATTTTTATAATACCCTCAAAATATATTTCCTTTAAAGAAATACACTCAGAAAAGGCATAGTCTTCTATAACCTCAAGGCTAATACCAAAAACCAAAGATTCAAGACTTATACAATTATTAAAAGCAGAATAACCGATGGTAGTTACACTATTAGGAATAATTATATTTGTAAGACTGCTACAATTACTAAATGCATAACTTCCTATATTTTCAATTTGACTACCTAAACTATCAAAGCTTACAGTTTTTAAATTTTGACAATTATAAAAAGCATAGTCATAAATTGATGTTACAGTTTGTGGTATATTAACTCTTTCTATATTATTATTTTGGCTAAAAATCCATGTAAAAGATACTACAGCATAATTTCCTATACCAGTTGGAATTGATACTTCATTTGAATTTCCATTATAACTAGTTATATATGCTTCATAGCCATTAAATCCTACATGAGTAACATAGGTAAAATCTCCATAAGTATTATTGTTATATCCCCATTGCCAATAACTATCATACATATCTAAGCTCCAACTAATTGGTTTGTCTACAGCTTCACAATATACATTTTCTAAGTTTGGACAATTATTAAACGGACTAGCAAATGCTGTTTGTTGTAATGTAATTGGTACATATACTGTTTTTAAATTACTACAATTTGAAAATACACTTCCCATAGTACTTATTATACCATTACTTATTTTTACTGTTTCGATAGTATCATTATCAACAAAGCTATACCACTCTAATCCTAAAACAGGCTTATTTTTATATAAATCGGGAATTAAAATATATGAATCATCTCCAGAATAGCCTGTTACATTATAGCTTTTTCCATCATCTGATAAAGTATATTCAATACCCTTTGTAGCATTTTTAGTAGAATATAAGGCATTAACAGTTATATCACCAATAGTTAATTCAAACTCTTCCCATTCTCCTTCATAATAGTCAATATAATTAACATCTAAAGGAACTGCAGGAATAGTTATATCATAATCTTCTACAGTATATGTTTCTTTAGCTACAATTTCTTCTTTTGCTATAAATGTTACTGTATACAAAATAGCTTCATAAACAGCTGTTACGACAATATCTTCTAATCTTCCCTCTTGAAGTATAAAATCACTATCAATGCTAGGATCTTCTCTCCACATTGCCTCGTATCCTACCTTTTGAGGAATTGTTGGAATATTTATATTGTAGTTTTCTACATTATAATATTCAACAGCACTAATTTCATCATCAATTATAAATGTAACTTTATAATTAATAATAGAGTAAATAGCATTTATTGTAATATCACCAGTCGTTAAAGTACAATCTTGCCACTTGGCATCATAACCAGTTTTTTCAGGTACTGCTGGAATAATAATGTTATAATTTTCAACTGTATATTCTTGCTGGGAAATAATTTCTTCATCAGCAACAAACGTAACTGTATAAGTGATTATCTCATATGAAGCATTAATTACAATATCTCCAGTATCTCCCTCTTTTAATTCGTAATCCCATTCTCCATTATATCCTTGTTTTTCAGGTACTGTTGGAATTTCAATATCGTAATCCTCTACGGTATATGTTTGACTTGAAATAGTTATACCACCAGCTTTAAAGGTGACATGATAGCTAATAGGTGTATAAATGGCATTTATAATTATATCACCAGTTAAGGAATACTCTTCCCAGCTTGCAGTATATCCTATTTTTTCTGGAATTTGTGGTTCAACTAGATCTATAGTACTATCAAGCTCATATTCAATAGAATCTATTAAAACTCCATCAGCGATAAATTTCGCAACATATAGACCAGAATTAACCCAATCATCACTATTTTCATCACCAAGAAGCAGAGCAGCCTTTTGACTATTTTGTAATTCCTCTTCATCTACCTCATTTGTTAAACCATTTCTCCAACCGGTATAATGCTTAAAGGTTACATTTTCTAAATTACAATCCTTAAAGGCATAATAGCCAATATATTTAACCTTGTTTCCAATTACAACATCAGTTAGCTTAGTACAACCCATAAATGCTGAAGAACCAATTTCTAAAACACTATCTGGAATAACTACACTTTTTAATTGCGTACAATTTTCAAAGGCACTACTTTCAATTCTTGTAGTATTTTCACCTAAAATTATTTCACTAATATTTGTATTTGCAAAGCCACTAACTACTACAATATCATCAGGAAGTTCAATCTTGCCACTAATTCCTTTTGGAACATACATAAACTGATAATCATAGTCTACGGTGGTAGAATATACTACACCATTATAGCTTTTATAATATAAATTATTTTCACTAACCTCAATTTGACTAAGCTCTAGACAAAGATCTAAATAATAAAGAGCATCACCATTTTGTAAATCTACACTATCAGGTAGGCTTAATATAGAGTTATATGATTGTAATATACATACTAATTCTGTCATTTCAGCATTATATAATACACCATCCTTTAAAACAAAGGCAGTATTTTCAGAATCAAGCTTTATAGCTTCTAAACTACTACAACCATAAAATACATCTCGTCCTAAAGATTCTAATCCTTTTGGTAATATAATATTTTTTAAATTATAACATCCACTAAAGGCACTATAACCAATAGATGTTAAGCTATCAGGAAGATTAACATCCGTAAGATTAATACAATTTAAAAAGGCCTTATTATGAATAGATGTAACCCCTTCTAAATTTATTCTTTGAATACTTGTACATCCTAAAAAGCTAATACCAACTTCACTTATATTATTTATATTTAAATCAGTTAGTAAAACACCATTTAAATATAAATCAGCTCCATTACTTAAAGGATTAGCACTATCAGAATAAAAATATATCTTCATCCAATCATCCACTGTACCATTAAAATATACCTTATGAAGATTTTCACAATAAGAAAAAGTCATATCATAAATGAATTTTATATTAGTTCCAAATGTTAATGACTCTAAAGAAGCACTACTATCAAGAAATGCATCACTACTAATAACTTTAGTTTGATCATCAATAGTTGCTTGAGTTAAATCACTTTGACTATTAATTAAATATTTGCTGCTACGATCTCTAGAGTTAATATACAATAATCCATTATCATAGTTTTCTATATTAGCTTCCAAGGCTGTATCATCAAAACCATCTGTTCCAATATAATCAATACTTGCACCTAATGAAACAGACTCTAAATATTTACAACCATAAAAGGCTTGATCACCTATATAAACTACACTATCAGGAAGAGTAACTGAGCGAATACATAAATCATTTAAAAAACTGTACGTCCACTCCATTTCTATACCAATAACAGGATAACCCTCATACACATCAGGAATAATTAAATCAACACTATCATACTCATCTTCACTATGATTATAGCCATGATTTGAGGCATTTACATCATCCCAACCAACACAGAATACTCCTGCTATACCATTACCTTCAACATATTTAAAACGCAAACCTTCAGTTGCCTTTATACCACAATTTGTACAAACATTATTTTGAATATCGTGACCAGTAGCATATACTACTTCTTCATCTTTATAACCACACACACTACATACACGTTCCTTTACTCCATCTGTAGTACATGTAGCAGCTGTAATAACCTTCCACTCACTAAAATTATGACCTAAAGCCGCAATGGTCTCTTCTACAACATCATGGCAAACACTACATTCTTTAGATCTCTTACCTTCTTCAGTACAGGTTGCAGGCTTAATAATTGTCCAATCACCATAATTATGGCCCTTGGAGACAATTATAGTATCATTTGCCATTATTTCTACTTCAGCATTAGAATCAGAAAAATACTTGCCACAATCTTTACAATACCAATACTCAATATTTCCATCCTTACTGCATGTAGGCGTAGCTTCTTCTACATGAGTTAGATTATGATTATGCTTCTCATCATCACATGCGACAAGACATAATGTCACACCAATAAGCATTATCAAAGCTATAAATCCTAAACACACTTTTTGTTTCATTTTATATCACCCCTACTTAATACCATAAAAACAAAAAAATGTATCCCCTATCGAAGATACACTCCCAAAAATCAACCTCCGATAGAGGTTTTAGTATAAAATACTAAAAAATTATAGATTACTTCATACTAATAGTATAAAACAACACATCAAAAAATACAATGTATAATATAAAATTCTAGATTATACTTAAATAGTATAAATAAAATTTAATAAGTAAAATATCTAATTGTGGACAATTTATAGACAAAAAAGGCATTTCAAAATATAAACCAAATAAAGTTTAATTCAAAATGCCTTTTAGCTATTGAAAAGAACCAAAACTTAAAAAGCCCTGTCCTTGTTATAGATTTAAATGATAACTCATCTTCAACCTATCTAACTTAACAATTATTTGTTAATCTAATGCCAATTAGTAATATACTAACCACATTACCTTGAGATATATTATATTATAACGTGATAAATTTTTCAATAGCTATTAATAATTTATGATATTTTTTGTAAAATATTACTATTTAATTTTATATTTTAAATTTTCATTAATATAAACCTCAATATAGCCATCTGTAGAAATTTTTATTGCCATTCCATATTTTGATAATCTTTTAGCAGCTGCACCTCTTCCACCACCATATGAACCACTTTCATTTTGAATTATTGCTCCAACAGCTAAAATATCACCTTTTTTATTTAAAATTGTGGCACCATCCATACTTACCAGTTCAGTTCTTAACTTTCTATCTAAATTAAAAAATTTTTTTCCAGATAAAAGTTTTATAATAATATTTCTTTTTGTAAATCTTTTTTCAAATTTATTTTTTTCATTTTTAAAATATAAAGGATATCTTGCTTTTAGTTTATCAAGGTCTGGAATATCTAGTGTTAAATCATCTATATAGTCCAATATTGATTTTGGGATGATTTTCATATTTTCATCAATATTCTGTTTAGTACTAAACATTGAATAGTTATTTTCTAAATATTCATAAACATTATTTTTCCTCAAATCATTAATATCATCAACTATAGCTATTATTCCACCACCATGAGAAAATGATACATCTAAAGAAGTAGCATATATAGACTCAATAAGACAATTATCTATATTGAATTCTGCTTCCAAAATATTAATGAAAATTTCTTGATTAAAATTTAACCATGTCCCTTCTCTTTTCACTAGTTCAATTTTTTTATTTTTTACGATAAAAATATCTCCTGAAACAAGTAAAAATACGCCTATCTTGTCACCTGTATATTGAGTAATTACTTGAGCAAATCTATATGGAACGCTAGTAGATAAATTACATTCATCATATTTATTGTCTTTAGTGATTGAATGATAATCTAAAAAATTTAAATTGCAGTCTAACTCAATAATTGAGTTTATACCATCACTTAAAGTTGCCGAATATTCATCTTGAAGAAAATCTAAATAAAACAATCCATCGTTATTGTTATCATCTAAGCTTATAACAAACGCATATGGCACCTTTTTACCCTCATATGTTTTTTTTGACCAATCTTCCATAACATCTAAAAAACGAGCAAAACCAGCTCTTACTCTTTCTTTTTTCGAAGAAAATAGCCAATCTATGATACCCTTTTGAACTGCATTTTTATATAATACATCTAGATCCGTAATGTTTTTAACATTATTATGACGTCTCTTTGCTCCATTAGAAAAATTATTAAATGTAACCTTACTAATATATTCAAATACACTTCTGACTACATTTAAAAAATTAATTTGAAAATTTTTAGAAACATCTATCTTAAACCCATATTTGGAATTTAATGATGAAACAAAAAAAAGTTTGCCTTCAAATAAATCAATTTTAGCTTTTGGCTCATAGTTATATTTACTAAGTTCTACAAAGCCCTCTTGAGGATCCTTAACCATACCCATTAAAGGCAAGATATATTTTTCCATTATGTAGAAAAATTCACTATTGGCATCATAATTAGTCAAATCATACTCGTATTTCATTTTATCCCCCCCCATTGTACAAATATATTTTGCTATGGACTGCAATTATTTCTAAAAATTATCATATTTATATAAATATTCTTTTCAAACAAAAATGTTTTAAATACCATTATTATATATTTCAATAATTATTTCATTTATAATTATAGTGATATTTCAAGAAATTTTAATAAATTTCTTCATTTTTAAAGCATTCTGGTGAACCTGCAAAATTAAAAAGAACATTCTCTCCAAATAAATTTTTATATCTATTTACAATTTCTTGGTTATCCTTATTAAGTTGACTAATATTATTTGTATTATATGTTTTAAACTCATTTTTATTGGAATTAGAATCATATAATACAACCTTTACCTTTACATTAGGATTACTTCCAATAATGTTTCTAAATAAAATCATATAATCTGCATCATCACTTGGTAGTGAATACCCAATAAAAATAATCTCATTAGTACTCTTTAGTGCATTAATCATATCATATCTAATTTCCTTCAAATAATTAGATATAATTTTAAAATTAGATTGCAATAAAACATCTAAATCAAATTCTTTAATAGGATTGCCACAAAAAGGGCACTTTAAGACTTCATTATTTTCTAATAAATTTCTATCAGTTACAATATCTTCATACTTTAAATCGCCAAGATTTAAAACATGCTTACCACAACATTTACATTGATATAAATTCATTAAACCATGAGGAAAATAAGATCTAACTAATGTAACAACTCGAGAACATCCATATTCAGGCTGGTTAATTCTTGATGCTACAGATTCATTATATGGGTACCATATATCTTTATTTTCTCTAGCATTACAAGCAAATTGCATACCTAAATCATTAAAAATCTTTAATTTAGCATTATTTCTACTTTTACTAAGATAATAATTATTAACATTATTTAATTGTTGATGAGCTAAAAACATAGGCATAATAGAATATAAATCCCAATTTAAATTAACTATAGCATAATCAGTAAAAATAAAATCACGCTTAACTGCCACATCCTGACTATATTCTCTAACCTTTTTTTCTAAAGCCTTAGTAGCTAATTTTTTATAAAAATCAAACAAATAACTAGAAGCTTTATTATTTTCTCTTATAGAAGTATTAAACTCATTATAAATAGTAAAAGCAATCTCATTTCTAAAATTTAAAAAATCATTTTTATCATATCTTTTATCTTTAATGTAAATACTCTTATTATCAATAATAAAAGAATCTAAGATATTATATAAATTATTAATATCTAAATTAGTTTTATTAAAAAAATACTTTACATAAGCACTAAAATCATCATTACTATTATTAAAAACTTTATCTTTAATAATATCATTTTGTCTTTTAGTAGTAGGCAGTTTTAAACATGCCGTACTACCAGCACCCAAAAAATATAACTTATCTATTTTACTCATGATTACACTCTGTTATTTTAGTTATTTCCAATGTATTTTTTGTAGTATCAATCTTAAATTCAAATTCATAATTTTTATATAAATCTAATTTTAAACGACCTATCTCATATTCTAAATCGTATCTAGCATAAACTATTTGGCTCCCAATAAAATCATCGTCATTAAAATTTGGTAAACTATCATTTAAAAAGATAACATTTAATTTTTCTTCATCATTATGATTATCTAATTTAATAGTAATTTTATTTGTATATTCTTCTGCATTTAAATCATAAATAATTTTTGTTATTGTACCAGTATTTTTAAATTCCATAGCAATATAACCCCTTTTATTTAAAATATTATATAGTTATATTTTAGCATATTTTGTAAAATATTTATATATAATATTAAAAAAAACAATCAAAATAGTATTTTTATATACTATTTTGGTTGTTTTTATAAAAAGGACATCTTTCTTTTTATACAATCCTTATTAAACTTTGAAAAATCACAAATAGGTTTATCTACTTCCATATCTACATTATACTTTTCTTTAACAAATAAAACGCCATTTATTATAGATATATAGGCATTTCTCTTACAGCATCTTGGTCCACCAATTTTAGCCATTATAGAAATAACCTTAGAAGCATATTCCATATTATCCTTATAAAAATCATTATTACTTAATGGTCCTGTATTATGAATTATAGCTAAAGCTGCCCCTATTGATGTAGATGAACCACATACACCAAAATAACCACACATATTTATAGACATTAGATTAGTTTAAAAATTAACGCATTAAAATTTTTATTCATCATACCTTAACGTGATAAAAAATTATATGTCTTTCTAATTTTCTCGATATTTTATTAATGATTATAATTTTAATGCTTTGATTGATATTCTGAAAACATATTATTTGGCGAATATTTTTTTATACCTTCAACAACTATGTTTTTAGGGTTATCAAAAACGATACCTACACTATATTTTGCACGAGTAACAGCAACATAAAATTTTGAACGAATTTGATTTCCTAATTTTTCATTATGGTTAAATATCCATTTAATCATGTTATTTGTAGGATAAATTAAAACTCTTTCAAAAGTTAATCCTTTTGATTCTCCAAAATTCATAACTGGATAATTAGTATTTACCTTTGTTTTTTGTGAGTATCTCAATTGCATTGGATGATATGTATACAAGTAACTTTCAACGTCTAATTTAGATACAAAAAATACACCATCATGCCCAGTTAATCTCTTCTCCTCATACTGACATGCTTTAAAATTATTATAAATTAAATTTGCAAAAAAACAAATTTCTTTATTATTTCTATAAGTTGTATTTAACGTAGTTTCATCTATTTCTACTGGACAAGATGAACACTCTTTTTTTACAAAATCTATTATTTTTCCATCAGCATATTTTTTATACCTAGCTTCATCATGAGTATGATAAGTAACTTGTCTTGGATCACCAACTAATAAAACATTACATTTTGAATTAAATAACAATTTAATAATATCCAAATCATAACCTGCCATGTCTTGAACCTCATCAATAAATATATGTGAATATATTTTTTCTATTCTTTTTATGACTAGTCCATTAGTTTTTTCATTTGCTCTTACTACAAATTTTGATAATTTGTCAGAATATATAAATTTCGTTTTACTAAAGTAATAATTTGAAGGATCTGATTCTGGAAAATACACAGGACATTTATCTCTTCCTATGAACCGAACACCTGATTTTTTATTAACAAGCAATAAACCTTTGATTTTTTCAGAATAAATTACACTTTGATAAGGTTTAACACCATGTTGAATAAGAAATGAAAACCAAGTTTGAATTGACACATTTTCAGGAATAATACCATTTAAATCCAAAAACTTTTTTTGAATCTCTAATTTATTTGAATCTGTGTAAGTTGTAATCAATACTTTTTTATCACACGCCTTTAGTGCTTCTCTAATAAGATATGTAGTTTTGCCAGATCCAGCAGCTGCTACAATTAACTTATTAATCATTTTTAATGGCCTCCATTATATATTCAGGGAATGATAGTACTTCTTTTGTGTCAAATATGGCTAAGGCTGTTTGTGTCTTATGCTTATTCATATATTCTTGAAGCTCTTCTATTGATTTAAACTGCTTATTCAATATTAAATTAAACAAATCTAATTTATTCCCATTTGATTTTAAAAGTTTTGGTTCCAAAGTATTATAATTATATGGTTTATTTCCAATATGAAGTTGTCCTTTATCTACAATCTTATCATAGCAAATTTTTATATTAATTTTATTTATATAAGATGCATATTTTTTTTCGAGAGAATCTATATTACCATCATTGTCAGTTACTACTGCAACTTTTAAATTTAGAGCTACTGCAATATCTAAAAATCTTAAAAAAGAAGTCCCTACTGATATTACATCTATTTGATCTTGAATAGGTAAACGGCCATTGTTATTGACCATATAGGCTTTTTGAACTACAAGTTCATCAGAATCACCTTCAACCAAAATAGCTTTTTTGCATAAAATTAATCTTAAAGTATCATATCCAGCTATTTTCTTAAAAAAATCTGCTGAAGGTAAGTTTGTTATTTTAACAACCTTGTTTTTATCAAGCAAAAGCAGATTTTGTAAACCTAATTTATTCGCTACAAAACTACTATGTGTTGAAATAACAATTTGCTTATTTCCGTACCTTTCTTCAATAGATCTAATAAGTTGATTAAGTTTTGTAAATGACAAGTGACTTTCTGGCTCTTCTAATAATATAATCTGAGCATTTTGCGATGTTTTGTGTGTTAAAGCTAATTCCGTTTTCATCAAGCATTGAGATCCTTTACCAATATATCCAAATGGTACATCATCTAATTGTGTAACCAAACTACTTTCCCATGCATTTTTTGTTCCCAAATCTACAGTTAAAGATATAGTTCCATCCAAAATTGACGATTCAGTACTAATTCTTTTGTTAATAGCTTTAATTGAATCATTTTCAATAAAAGAATCCTTCATTTTTCGATGTGCTTGAGAAACTGCAGTTACTTCTTCTGGCGAAAGCAAGTCTTTCACAATTCTAGAAATATAAACATCAGAACCATTTTGGAAGCGATAGTTTGAAGAATCAATCATTGCTGATTTAATAGGAATATTTTTAGTAGTTATAGATTGACGGGCAAAAGTTGTCCAAGATACTTCATAATATTCAATTGGCAAACTCATCATATTTTTTTTAGTTATAAGTGCATTATACTCTGCAATATATTTTTCATCAAATGCAATCTCGAATTTCAAGCCCTCACAAGATAATCTTTCCGAATTATCATTGCCCTCATACTCTGGATTAATAGAATCTTTAAAAAATATCTCAATACTAATAGAAGGCGGCTCCAATGGTTTCCCTTCGTTAATAGATTTAATATATGACATTACAACTTCTTTATTAAATAAGTATTGAGATAATTCATTTCTAATATTTCTACCGCTATATAAACCAGTTAATGCAATATGTATAGCTTCTAAAATAGTGGATTTACCAGATTCATTATTCCCTACCAAAATGTTTAATCCACTATTTAATTCAAGTTCAAAAAGCCCTTTAAAGCATTTAAAATTTTGTATTTTAATTTTACGTATGGCCATTGCTAACTAGTATAATCAAATTGTACTTTTAATTATACATTCTCCTTCTTTAAAAGTTATTCTTTATTTTTATGAGTACAACATAAATTATTATCCACAATTATTAGTATAATCTAGCTAAATTTTTATGTGATTCGTCGCGATTCTATAGAGCCTTGCTTTTTCTAATTAAAAGAATATTTATCTAAGTGTATTTTTTATGTTCTTATAATTTAGTACAGTTATATTTGTTAGAAATTAGGTTATAAAAATCTTAAATAAATTTATAAAAATAGATTATATACTTATATATAACACAATTAAAATAATGTTAAACATAAGTTTTTGTCACAAAACTCATTACAATATGATCGATTATTAAATTTTTAACTTAATAGTCAGTCACAAAATCTAATCAATATATTTAAAAATTATATATTATAACTTTAAAACTATATATTAGACAATTAGAAAATAATTAATTAATCAAATTATTCTTTTTGAAATTTTTTTCATCTTTGTGTATCCATCACACCCTATAATTGAAATATGATTTAGTTTTTTTAAAGCATTATCAATACTAATTCTAATTTGTATAGGTGTATATCTGTCAAGAGCACCATGATTGATTGTCGCAATTAAATTTTGTTTCTCTTTATTGTATATGTTCCAAAATTGATCATTATTTTGATTTAAATATTTTAAGTTTTTAAGCATATTTATAACAGCATTCTTTTCTTCATCGCTCATGCCTGCAGGAATAGTTGCAGTTAAACCATCAACTACTTTATTAAAATCTATTGGATTTTGGGCATTAAGATTGATATTTTGTAACAACAAATTTCCTTCTACTTGCATCAATGTTTGTTGCGTATAGAAGAAAAAATTTTTTTGTAAATTTTTCATTAACTCTTGCTGTTCAAGAATTTCTGTAGCACAATTATAAAATTCATCAAATATATTGAAACTAAAAGAATCAAGTTTACGAACAAAATAGTGTTTATATTGATTCCAATAATTTATTTTAAATAACATTTGGGACTCATAAAACGCTGTATCATTTAAGACTCCCTCTGAAATATAAGAATCTATTTCTCTGATTCGCTTTTGCAAATCTTCAACCTGCATAATAATTAAAGAAGCAGCTTCTGAAACTTTTCTACGTTCCTGTACAAAGTAGATAAAAAAGGCAGAAAGTCCTACTAAAACTAGTAGAATATCAAGCCAATTAGTACCAATAAAATTTACTATTTCTTTCCACATATTAAAAACACCATCTTTCTTAAATTCCTATTAATCTACTTTTGTAATAAATTCTTCAAGTCTATTAATAATTTCCTTTTTAAGAGCAGCATAATAAAGTATTCCATAATAGTCTTGTATTAAAATATCACATATTGTTCTAACACAATCACAATTAAATACTGGCTTTGAATGTGAGCTATAAAAAGAATTAGCAAAATTTATCATTTTATCTATGTATGGATATTTTTGACGTAATTCTTGATCAAGACTAATTGCCTCATTAATATTATTATAATATTTAGCTTTATAACAAGCATTATCAATACGTTGTAAATCATTAATCATATCTATACAATCATGAGACTCTTTTACAGCTTTAAGTGTTCTATAAACTATATCATTATTAAAATGTATCATATATATTCCCCCCTTAGACATTTAAAGTAGCATAGTTACCTATTTAAAAGTAATAAATATTAAAAACATTAAATATTTTAATTTATTGCTAAATATTTATATTTTAAATTAGAAAAATGTTTTATATATAGTATATTTTATCACATTTTGTTATATATTTATATATAATACTAAAAAAAACAACCAAAATAGTATTTTTATATACTATTTTGGTTGTTTTTATAAAAAGGACATCTTTCTTTTTATACAATCCTTATTAAACTTTGAAAAATCACAAATAGGTTTATCTACTTCCATATCTACATTATACTTTTCTTTAACAAATAAAACGCCATTTATTATAGATATATAGGCATTTCTCTTACAGCATCTTGGTCCACCAATTTTAGCCATTATAGAAATAACCTTAGAAGCATATTCCATATTATCCTTATAAAAATCATTATTACTTAATGGTCCTGTATTATGAATTATAGCTAAAGCTGCCCCTATTGATGTAGATGAACCACATACACCAAAATAACCACACATAGCTCCTGGCATCTTTATACTTCTTTCCTTTAGCTTATCTAAGGCATTATTAATATCTATACTATTTGATGCATTATTATAAGCTACTAAAAAAGAAGCTCCATCTAAAAAATGATGTTCAGGTCCATGCATATTAATATAATCATTTTTCATAACATCATTTATTATTGCAATTGGATTAACTTCTTTATGCTTTAACACTTCTTCCTTAATTAACTTATATTTTTCTTCTAATGTATATGGCATTTTAACTTCTCCTTACCTAATGTATAAAATGATAAAAACGCTAAAATTTAAAGTATCTTTTTTATCAACTTTTTTACAAAATTAGGGCATAGTTTTTTTAATTTATCTTTAATAGTTAAACTTTTTTTTACAGCATAAAATAACCCATTAGACTCAAAATTATGTTTAAAACTCTCATATTTTTGATTCATTTTTTTTGAACTAATAATCATTTTATTGTTTTTCACTATTTCTTCAAAGGATACTTCATATATACTTAGATAATTATTATTCTTAATGCATTCATTACCTTTTGCACTATGTACTAAAATACAAGAAGTTCCTAGTTTATTATAATACTGCTTTGTATTATCATATCCCCAAAAATCACCTATTTGTATATCTCCTACCCTATTATTTCCTTTAAATTTACAATTATAGCATCTTTCTATACTAATAGTTGCAAATGCAATTCCATATTCAGTTTTGTAAAATTCTTTATAGAATTCTTTTCCATTTTCAAATTTGGCATATAAATAATATGGAAGCCACTTTGTTTTCTTCTTTCTGACAGAAAAATCTATTATTTTACTATTAAATTTTTTCTCTAAATAATCTATATATTCAGTATGAACTTTTGTTAATGTGGGGCCATGACATATTAACTCACAAGTTAATAAATTTTCGTATTCATTTTTTAAATATGTCTTTAATGCCCCAACCTTGCAAGGTAGACCAATAAACAAAACCTTTTCTTTTTTTAGCAATAAAAATTTCACCCGATCCAATATATTGCCCATTTTAGCATCAATATATTTTGAACCTTTAAATAGTTCTAAATCACTTATATTATTTGTAATATAATATTCTGCCCCTTTAAAGTCAGAAGTATATTTTACTCCTACAACATACCCACCATCTTCTATAAATTTTTTAGATAGTGCTGTTGCAACTCCACCAGATGTACAAGATAATATTTCTTTATCACTATTTAAATAAGCACCATAAGCAGCAATACAATGATTCTTAAATTCTTCATACATTTTAAATCACCAATTTCTTTTTAATTTTAAAATTAATATAAACTGATATTTTTGTAATATTTCAATTATTATATGCAAAATATCAAATATCTTTATTTCTTTAATTTTAATGTCTTTTTAAAAAAGCCAAAAATGTAACTTTTTTCTTCTTTATTAGTTCCGATAAGCAAAATAAAAATACAATACACTATAACATATAATATAATCCAACCACCAAAATCAAAAAGGCTGTTATAATTTACAAAATTCATTATACATATTCCTATAATTAATGGGATTATTAAAGATGGTAAAATTGAAAATATGCTTTTCCAAAATTTAATAATATTTATCCCCATTTTTTTATGATAATAAATATTCATTATTAAACCATTAGCTAATAAAAGAGAAATAGCAGTACCTATTGCAGTACCTATATTTCCAATAAAATAGCATAAAATTATGCTTATAAATACATTAACAATTGCCATTATTAGATAAACAATAGATCTAAACTGATGTTTATTTTTTGCTCTTTGAATCTCGATTCCAATGTTTTGACATAATGATATTGTCGCCGGACATATTAGTAATAATGTAATATAATAAGATAATGAATAGTTTTCACCAGCCCATATTTTTATAAAATATTTCCCAAAAAATATAAAACCTGTTAATATTAAAGATAAAATAAAAAATTGTATTCTACCTACTTTTATAAATAAGTCTGTGTGTTCTTCATTTTTTTCATTTTCTAATTTTTCTGAATTTTCGATTCTATGTATTTTAGGAGCAAATACATTTGATATTGCCGTTGAAAAATTCAAATATAATGAATTTATAGTCGAACCTACGGTATAAATAGCAACTGCTGAAGCATTAAGCATTTTACCTAATATAATTTTATCAGTTTGCCAATTAATTTGATCTATTAATTGATTTATGGCTATAAAAATTGAAAATACCGCTATTTCCTTTAGCAAAGATATCTTAATGTCTTTAAAACTAATTCTCATTTTTAATTTTATAAAACAATATAATATATTAATACCATCAATAAATATAGAAATAAATGTAGTAATTATTACCATACCTATTGATCCATAACCATTTAATAAAAATACTATACATAATAAAGGGCTTAAAACTGTTTTCCCAATATTTATTAATTTTTGAAAAATAAATTTTTCTTGAGATGTTACATAAGAATTAAATACTGAACCAAAAAATGAAAAAAACAAATTTATAGCTAAAAAGATCATTAATATTTTAGCCAATTGTAAATCATTTGTAGCATAAGTATCATTAAAAAAAATTTTAACATTAAATGCCATTATTAATCCAGTTGTGAATGCAATAACTCCCATTATTGTAAACACAATCAAGTATAAGCCATTTAATTTAGATATACCAACATCATCATTTTGCATCTTATATTTAGAATAAAAACGTATATAACTAGCTCCAAAACCTAAAGATAACAAGTTTAAATAAGCAATTATTGATGCTACTAAGGAATATATACCATATTCACTATCACCTAATATTTTAATCATAAATGGAGTATATATCAGATTAATTATAATGCTTAATGCCATTTGTACATATTGTAATATCACTCCAAATTTAATTTGTTTATTATCCATAGTCTTTTCCTTTATTTTAAATACTTATTAATATATTCATAAAATTTTATCTGTTCTTTCATTAATATACTTTTGTCATACAAAACATTAAGTGAAAATGATGTATTATAATCAACTAAATTATTATCTAAATGCAAGATATTAATTAAATTTAAAATTCTAGAGTTCATATTTTCACATCCTGGACGTGAAAATATATAAAGAGGTTTTTCAAATATATAAGCAAATATAGAACCATGAAAAGAATCAGTAAATACTATAGAACAAGTATTTATTAAATCTAAAAACTCAGATGGACCACAAAAATAATATTTTGATTTTGAATCATTAATATCAACAATTTCTAAATTATTATCTGAACAAAATTTTTTAATCCTTATATAAATCTCTTTTGATTGTTTAGCTAAAAAATATATTAAAACATAACTTTTAGAAGGCTTTAAATTACATTTTTTTGAAATTTTCATCCATTCGAATTTATTTATCATAAGGGTAGGATCTATTAATGTAATACATTTTTTTCCCGTTAAGTTTTCTATTATCGTACTACCAATTTCTTCTCTGCACGATAAAGCATCAAAATCCTTTAAATAGTTTTTAAAAATGGTTTCTTGTTCTACAGTTAGTTTATCTAATGCAATACTTGGTGCTATAGCAATTTTTTTATTTCTATCTGTAAAACCTAATAAATTGACATACATATTATTTAAAAATGCTGATGGATTCCATATTTGATCTGACCCCGCAACAAAATAATCATATTTATTACTTAATTTTTTTAAATTAGTCTTTTTTCTAATTTCATGCTTATCACACTTAATATTTCTATTAAATAGCAAAAAATTTTTTTTCCTTAAATATTTATTTTTTGATGAAGAAAACTTACTTAAGACTACAAATATTGGAAATTTTAATTTATATTTTACATTGTGAAAAAAAGATATATTTTCATAATTAAATCTCCTAATTACAGAGTAAACAACAAAACCTTTTTTTTCCAATATATTTTGCATTGCAAAATTTTGTAACCTATTCCCCAAATTATTGTCATCTTTAATTGTTATGATGGCTATTTTTTTATTATTCATAATACTAACCTCTTGTAATTTAATTTTTTATATTTAAATATTTTTTCCAATTAAAATAAATTATAATACCTGGAAAATACAGTAAAGCTGTCAAAATAGTCTTTGAATCCTTTAGAATATTAGAGAACTTCTTATTACAAAATCTTCCATAAATTATAAGCTGTAAAATAGTTTTCACTTTATCTCTAAAGTGAAGTTTAATAGATAAAAACTGCAATGCTCTAGCGTATGAACCTTCACATGAAACAATATTATTTTTTCTTCTATTTTTTGTAAGTCCATCATCTAAATAATCAGAAACATAAATAACTATATTTGAAAAAACAAGATTATATTTTTTTCCAATTTCTATCCAGACAATATCTTCCCCCAAAAATTTTTCTTTTTCAAATACAGGAAACGGATATTCCTTTAAAATACTAGTTAAATATACTTCTGCCATATCTCCAATCTTTCGATCATATACTCTTATCTTATTATATGATCCTATACATTCTTTATTAGCATCCAAAGTAACATTAACGTTTCCATTTGAATATTGTCTTAGAAAACTAAAACCACAAATATTATTATAATTATTATTATTATTAAAAAATTTTTTATCAAAATTATATATAACTTCAATTGCATTTTCTTTTAAATAATCATCACTATCTACTATAAACGTATATTTGGTAAATATTTTTTTTATTGCATAATTTAAAGCAGTGTGTTTACCACCATTTTCTTTTTTCATATATATTATTTTAATTTTATTTTCTAATATAAAATTATTTACAAGTTCATATGTAGAATCAGTTGAGCCATCATCAACTATTAACCATTCAAAATTTAAAATTGTTTGATTAATTAAAGAATTGTATAGTCTTTTTAGTAAAGCAGCCCTATTATATGTTGGTGTTAAAATTGTTATTGAAAAATCACACATAAATACTCCTCAGTTCAAATTCTAGTTTGCATTTTATCTTCTGCAAATCCAACTCCAATTAAAAATGCAAACATTATTGACATTGGATGGACAAAAGAGCTCTCAGCAAAACTATTAATAATCAACAAAATAAGTGACATAAACATCATTATTTTAATTTTTTTATTATAAGCTGATAATATTTTTTTTATTAAACTAATTAATATAAGTATATATATTATTAAACCAGGATAACCGAATTGCCCAATAATCATAGGCCAAAATGTATCAGATATAAAACTTGAATTATTAATTGAAAGACCATAGATATTATCTATACCATATATTGTGTATACAATGCTATAACTTATTCCTGACTGTGCAGAGCCAAATGATCCAAATCCATACCCAAAAATATTAGAATTAGCTATCTGAATAGAAGTCTTATACAATACATTTCTTGCACTATCATCTATCTCAATGAAATAGAAAATAATTTTATCTATTGATAAATATATTGCTAATATTAATGCACATGATAAAATTATAAACTGTACTGATTTACTTTTTAACTTTTCTATAACTATAAAAGCCCAAAAAATAACTAGAAAAGCGATACTTTTGCTTCTAAATGTAAAAACAATCATAAAAGATAGTATTGTAAGTAAAATAATAATACTTTTATTATTATATTTATATAGAAATATTAATAAAAATATGAGTGAATTTGCAAAAACCGTATAGTTTGGATAAAATAGTCTAAGACATTTTATTCCATATCTTATTTCATATGCTGGAAATATATTAAACAAATAAAAGGCAATAGTTAATAAAAAATAAATATACACTATAATTCTAACTTCAGAAACTAACAAATTCGGCATATATTTAATTTGTAATTTCTTTATAATATAATAAAAAAAATAAATACTAGAAAAAAATTTTATTAATGTAATAAAATCAATAATTATAGAAAATAATCCTTGAATTTCTAGTACATAAGAATAAATTAAATAAAACAATACTATAATAGATAAAACTAAAATATATTTGAATCGCTTTATTTGTATACCATTTTTAATTATTTCTAATAGAATAAATAAAACACCAATTAATGCAATAATTTCATCAATAAATTTAAAAAATGAAAAAAAACTAAAATCCTGTAACGCGATAGAAAAAAATATTAAATTAAATATAATTATTAATACAAAATCTAAATACTTATTTTTTATTTTCATATTCAATTTTATCTTTTTTCCTTTGCTGCAAATTAAAAATAATTCTTTTTATACTTATTTTTTTCCTATTTTGTATTATAGCTTTTAAGTAAAATCTTATAGGATGCTTTTTTCCATATTTTTTTATAATTTTAGGATTGTCATAATCAATTTTTTTAGTGGTTACAACATCTGAATAAATGAACAATTCATCAAAATTATTGCTCTTTATTTTATAAGTCATAGGCCTACACCAAAAATGGATATACATAAATTCTTCCGTAAATATTTTTTTATTATATAAATATTTTCTATACAATCTACCTTCTTTCCATATAAAAATTTGCCTATAATTTTTATAATCTTCACTTTTGTCAAAATGTCCTAGAAAAAAATTATAATCAAATTTTCTTAAATGTGCAAAGTTAGTGATATTATAATATTTAATTTTATTTATTTTATAAATTTCATCCATTCCGTTTTCATCAAAACAGTAACCTTTTTCATTTGAAAATGCTACTTTATATGATAAATTCGTACCATCATCATATTTATATAAAGAATTAATTATTTCATCATTTTTATATAAAGTTGAATGTCCTTGAAAGCCTATTCTATTATACTTATTTAAAATGTCATCTGTTATAAACCTTCTAATATCACCCCAAATAAGATCTATATCGCAGTACCCCCAAAAATCATAGTTTTTTAAATATTTTGAAAAAATTTCTCCATAAGCTGGTTTAAAATCACATAATTTCCACGGTCTATTTATATTTATTTTAAAATCAAAATATGATTGAAAAATGTTTTTTAGTTTTTCAAAAGACATATAATAAACTTTCACATTAATTGGATAATTATATCGAGTTTCATCATCTGTAAATATTATCCAATCAATTGAAAAATTCATTTCACAACTTTTTAACCAAATATTAAAATTTTTAGGAAATCTTCCGAAATATGGTAATATATAAGCTATTTTATACACTTTTATTTTTCCTCTTTTTAAAAAATTTTTTTATATCAAGAAAGTTATATTTTAATAAAGATTTTTTATATGATGGTAAATGGAAAATTTTTATAATTGTTTTCAAATTATTTTTTTTATTTTTTAGGACTTTTTTATAGTAATGAATAAAACCATTGTCTTTTTCATTAGGAAGATGCAATAACACAATTTCAGAGTAATAATAATTTGTTGAAACTTCATAAGATCTTCCAGTCCAATATCTACAAACATATGGCGATGCATTGACAATTTCAAATTGAATTGCAGCTACACTCCATATGAATTCGTCTCCTCGGCAACTTAAAAAATTGTTTTCAACCATTTTTCTATATATTATTAAGCATGTATTAATATAATCGGTTATTATTTCCTTTTTGCCACATACAAATTCACCACCATAATATATATAATTTTTTTTTGAATTCAAGAATTCATTTGCTTCTCTTATAAAAGTCATTCTATCTTGATGTTTTATGCTATAAGGTAATTCATATAGCATAATATTATCACCAGCTTCATCCCATATATTATCAATTTTTCTAATAAATATAGTGTCGGTATCTACAATTAATATTCTTTTAAAATTATAATTATTACATATAAAATGTAAAGCACAAAGTTTATAATATGCTAAATACCAGGGTATATTTTCATCAAATACAAAATTATTAAAAGGATAAAAAATTATTTCGATTTTTAAAATACTTGCAATTTTAATAATTTCTTTATCAATATTTGTTGCATTTGAAACTATAATTTTTCTACAGCTTTGCACACTGCTTAAACAAACTATTGCCTGCTTAAAATATGAAATGCTGTTATAATAATTTGATTTTTTTGCAGCAATTGCACACATAACAATATTATCCATATTCTATCTTACCTTTTTATTTTATTGTTTATAACCTTGGTTATGTATGTCTTTATCTACAATTTCTTCGCCTGTCATTGTTTTTAGTTGTTCTTTTGAAGCTTGTGATAAACCATCGTTAATTGTTGCACACATATCACATGTAGATAAAGAATCTAATTCTTCTTTTGTTACTTTGCCATCTCTATAATCTCTTACTATTTTCAATTCATACATTGAATATTTTTTCTTTTTAAAGAATCTTAAGAACTTATGTCTAAATACCCACCAAGAAGTTTTAAATATATGTTTTTGAATAGCTGGTGAAGCTGAACCTATCATCCAACAATTTCTATCACAACATCTTACCTTTTTTCTTACATCTTCAGCTTCTTTGGAATTCCATAGTTCTTCCCATGTTTGATTATTTAGATTTCCCATTACTTCCTTATCTTTTGTACCATTACAAGGCATTACATCACCATATGGATCTATAAAGAAAGTATCAAAAGCCATATCACATGGTAATAATCTTTTCTGACCAAATATATAGTTTATTAAACCATGATTGAAGTATGCTCTAAACCACTTTTTAGGTGAATTTGTATTTAATAATACATTAATTAAATCTTCAAAATTTTGAGCAACCATCATTCGATCTTTAATTATATTTTTAGCCTCAACAAAATAAAATGAATTATGTAAAGATGCTGTTGCAAATTCCATACCTAGTTCTTCACTTTTCTTATATAAAGGAACAAGGTCTGGGGCATTCTTATCTTGAACTGTCATTCCAAAACCAACATCTTTCATTCCCATTTTAACTAATTCTTGCAAAGTTTTGTACCCTCTATTAAATCCATCAGGTAAACCTCTAATTTCATTATTAGTTTGTTCTAAACCTTCAATTGAAATTCTTATCCCTATATTTGGAAATTCTTTACATAAATCAATTATTCTATCTGTAAAAAATCCATTAGTTGAAATGACAATTCTATCAGACTTTTTATACAATTCTCTTACTATATCCTTCAAATCTGTTCTAATAAATGGTTCACCACCTGTAATATTTGTAAAATACATTGGTGGTAACTTTTTTATTGTTTCGATTGATATTTCTTCATCTGGTCTAGATGGAGCTTTATATCTATTACACATTGTGCATCTAGCATTACATCTATATGTCACTATTACAGTACCATTTAATTTTTTTGGCATATTAATCCTCCAAACTACTTAAAAGTAATTCTACATATTTTTTTGCATTAAATTTTTCTTTAGCTATTTCTAAAGATTTTTTACACATTAATTCATATATACTCGAATCCAAATTAATAATTTTATTAATTGAGTCTACTAATTCATCCTGATTTTTAAAAATATAACCATTTATAGAATCTTCAACTAGTTCTGGAAGACCTCCATAATTTGAAACTATTAATGGCTTTCCAAGGGCCATAGCCTCCATTGCACTATAAGGTCCATTTTCATACCATTGTGATGGTAATACTACAGCCTTAGCATTGTTAATATACTTTTGAAGTTCAATTCCAGTTTTAAATCCAAGCATTGAAACTTTATCATTTAAATTTTCTTTATTAATCAATTCTTTTAATTCATTTTCAATTGGACCTGTTCCTAAAATTATAAGTTTATAATTAACTTGTTTCATAGCATTGATTAACATTGAAATTCCTTTTTCTTTAGATAATCTACCAAAATATAATAAATAATTTTCGACATTAGTATTGATTTGGTATTTAGTATCTAAAGGTAAAGGATTCGGTAAATATATTATTTTGGATTTAGTAAAAGCAGCTTCATTTAATTTATTATAATAAAACCTTGATGGACATACATATAAATCTACATCATCATAATATCTATGCTTTTTAATGTACATTGCTTCTTTATACGATAAATAAGACATTAATTTTGACCCATGAGCACAATTATTCTTGTAACATTGCTTAAAATCACCATGTAAACACTTTTCACAAATATTTCCATTGCCATCAATCATTGTATATGACGGACATACTGTAATCAAATCATGCATAGTCCAAATTATTTTTACATTATGCTTTTTTAATGCTGGTATAATAGACAATGTAATTTGCTTATGAACAAGATTTAATATTGCCACATCTGGTTTTTCATTATCTAATAAATCATTCATTTTTTTATAAGATTCTTTAGAATAATTCATATTTAAAGCCATTTTTATTTTACCTTTAAAGTTAGAATTGACTCCAACAGATGAAACAAAATACTTATCTTGTTTACAAGGTATATTTTTTTCATCATGCATAGAAAAATATACAACATCGTGCCCCATTGCTTTCAAAGTATCAGCTATTGTAAAATAGTATTTTTCTGAGCCACCTTTTAAATAATGAAATTTATTAACTAGTAAAATTTTCAAAGTAATTCACCTTCTAGTTAGATTCATACAAATCAATAGTATTTTTTACCACATCATCCCAATCATATTTTATATATTGAGATGTATGAGTTTTTAAATTTATCTTTAAAATATTAATTAATTTATTTGTTAAATCATTAATATTTGATTTTTCAAATGTATACTGATTATCATTTAATATTGAAGTATTTTCTTCAATATTACTAACTAAACATGTATTGCCATATGATAAGGCTTCAAGCAATGACATTGGCATACCTTCTATATCAGATGGTAATACATACAAATAAGCATTAGAGTATAATTCTTCTAGTTCTTGACCTTGGACAAATCCTGTCATAATTATAGAATTATCATCTTTTGCTAATTCTTGTATTTTTTTATAGTAATCACTAGAATGTGAAGCACCACCGGCAATTACTAGTTTTTTATTTGTTGTAATTTCTTTTTTTACATTTTTCCAGGCTTCTATTAAATAGTGAAGTCCTTTTTCAGGAACTATTCTAGCTAAGAATAAAACATAATCATCTTTTTTTAAATTATATTTTTCTGTTATTAATTTTGCTTCTTTTAAAACTGGTTTATTAACTCCATTTGGAATAAATGTAGTTTCTCTATTATAGGTATCTTTAAAATATTTTTTATTATTTTCAGATAAAACAATTATTTCATCAGCATATTTAACAGCTTGTCTTTCCCCTTTTAATAATACCTTAGTTGCAAATCCACCCCATTTACCTCTTTGCCAGTCTAGACCATGAATAGTTACAACAATCTTAGGCATCTTTTTTCTTTTTTTAGATCCTATTTTACCAAATTTATTTAAAAATAAACATGGTCCTTCAGCATGAAAATGTATAACATCAATTTTTTCTTTTTTTGCTTGTTTTATTACTTTTTTTGTAGCAAAATAGGAATAAATTAAAGCATCTAAAGATTTTTTATTTATTGTAAATATATCCTTTAATATAACTCCTTTATATTCATAGTTAGAAGGATGATTCTTTCTCTTTCGATTATATAAAGTAACACTATGGCCTAAATTTACCATTCTTGTGGCAAGCTCTTCAACAACAATTTCTATACCTCCATCTCTAGAAGGTACAGTTTTATGACCTATCATATAAATATTCATATCTACTCTGCTCCTCTTCCAAAGATTACTTGGAATATAGTTTTAAAGATTAAATATATATCATAGAAGAATGATCTTTTCTTTTCGATGTATTCTAAATCCATATTTATCATATCATTAAAGGTTGTTTTACTTCTTCCATGAGTTTGCCATTCACCTGATAGTCCTTGAGGGACTAATAGTCTTAGCTTCATTTTATCATCATACTGCTCTACCTCTCTTGGTATGGCAGCACGAGGACCGATAATTGACATTTGACCTAAGAATATATTAAATAATTGAGGAAGCTCATCTAGTGATGATTTTCTTAAGAATTTACCAAATTTAGTAACTCGAGGATCATTTTTCATCTTAAAGGTTATCCCTTTTGTTTCATTGTATTTTAATAGTTCATTTAATCTAGCATCGGCATCCTTATACATTGATCTAAATTTATACATTTTAAATATTTTGCCATTTTTACCAACTCTTTGGGATGCATAAATGGCAGGACCTCTTGATGTACATTTTACTAATATGGCTATTATAATTAATAGCCAAGATAGAACAATTATGGCAATTAAGCTTGCGATGATATCAAACAAACGCTTAAAAAAGGCATATATTTTACCGCCTTTTATTTTAAAATCATCTGGAATGATAATTTTATCAAGCATATATTTTTTATTATTTTTATTTACTATTTCAGACAAAATTATCATCTCCCAACATCAATTTTTCATAAGTAAAGGGATAGCATTTAAAGTTCTTTCTTTAAATTTTTGCTATCCCTAATTGAAAAAGTAACTGAAAACAAAAATCATTAATTAAATTCATACTCGGTTAGAAATAGCTTAGTGTATAAATTTGGATACTTCTTTTTAACTATTTCCTTTGCAAAATTAAAATCTACATTTCTGTATACAACATCATGACAATCTGAAGCTACAAAATCAACGTAGTTATTTTTTAAAAGAAAATGTAAGACCTTTTTATAATCCTTTTTTTCAAAGCTTTTGGCATTGACTTGAATCAAAGCACCCATTCTTTTTATTTCAATAATCTCTTCTTTTGTTAAATAACTATATCTTTCAATATGAGCTACTATAGGCTTGTAACCACTCACAATAAGCTCATATATACCATCTGTGATATTATCTTTATTTTTTAAAGAAAATTCAACTAGTACATATTTGGTATTATTTATGGTTAATAAAAGACCTTTATTTAAATCACTAACCATATTATCATAGTAGCGAATTTCACTGCCAAGCAAGAGGTTAATATTTAAATTATGGGATTTCAAAATTTCATAAGCCTCTTTTATTTTAACTACATCATTATATAAGTAGTTCATATGAGGTGTTAATACTACGGTTTTAATTCCCTCTTTAATTTCTTGATTTATTAGCTCTAAGGAATCATTAAAATCCTTAGCGCCATCATCAACTGGTAAAATATGAGTATGAATATCTATCATTTTTTATCTTTCTCATCACCATAGTAATAATAATCTTTTGCTGATTTAGCAAGCTTAGATTTAGTTACTACTAATCCTAGTAAATTTACACCTTGATTTTTCAAGACGTTAATACATTCTTTAAAATCCTTTTTCCTTGAATGATTAATTGCCACATTATAGATTGCAGCATCAACTATTTTAGCTACCGCTAGGGCATCAGAACAAGGTAAGACTGGAGGTGTGTCGATTAGTATATAATCATAAACCTGTCTTAAGGTAGATAATAACTTTTTTAACTTTTCTGATTCGATAAAAATTAGTGGATTTAACTCCTTAGTTGTACTACCAACTGTAATAACATCAACATTACAGCTAGTTTTCTTTATAAATTCCTTATAATCTAAATCGGTAGTAATATAATCAACTATACCGTTATTTTTACTTACATTAAAGACTTTATGAATACTTGGAATTCTTAAATCTAAATCTATAACAATAACCTTTTTATCATTTTTAACCATTGCCAAGGCTAAATTTGATAAGACAGTTGATTTTAATTCCCCAAATATTGTTGAGGTAATCATTATTGTTTTAATATTTGAAACAGTTGCAGTATACTTAACATTTGTTAAAAGCTTATTATATTGCTCAACAAATTCAAATTTATCACTAACTAATCCCTTTGAGGAATCAATATTCTTCTGATAGAAGATTTCACCAATGACATTTTCTCCTGAAACCTTTTTAATTTCATCTCTTGATTTAAATTTAGTAGACATTAATTCCTTAACAAAGGCTACCACAAAGGCAATAACACAGCCAGCTACAAAGGCTACTATTAAATATAATAATTTATTAGGAGAATCATAAACACCATACTTGGCAGGTGTTGTTTGATTTACCGAATTTCCTACAAACTCAATTAAATTAGGGGAGGTATTACATTGATTAATAAGCTCCTCAGCAATTTGATTAGCATAAAGCTGGGTTTTAGCTGGATCTAGGTCAACTACACTAATAGTAATCATAAATGATGTAGTTGTTGATGACACAGAAACCTTTTGTCTTAATGATGAGACAAATTTATCTTTTTCTTCACCATCATAGCCATTTTTAATTGCTACATTATCTAATACAATATCCTCAGTTGCAAGCTTAGCTACATCTCCAACAACTCTAAGTGAGTAAGTTGCATCAACAGTATCTGTTGAATCAGACTTAACAGCCACTAGTAAAGTGGTGGAGGATTTATACTTCTCCTTGGCAATGGCAAAAGTATAAATTCCACCAACTAAAACTATAGCTACAATAATTACTGCAATCAATATCAAATTCTTTTTAATAATATTCCATAAATCTCCCAAAGTTATAGAATCATTATTGGTATTTTCAGTATTCATAAAACATTTCCTTTACTAACGAATAATTTTAATTGCGGTACAATTTGTACACATTAGCATTTTTAACGCATCTGCATCAAAATATTCAGCATAAATGATTAATTTACGGTCTAATGTTCCACGAGCCTTAATACGTAAAACATTTCCTCTAGTTACAATGTGCAATGACTTAAGGGTATCGATTGTAACCTCATCACCCTCGTTAAAGTGATTACATAAAGTATCTAGGTAAACATTAGCCTCAACCTCTTCCTCATTTAAAGGCTCAGCTTGAATAACTGGTAAGTAATCCTCTAATACATCTGGCATTTCTTGAGGAATACTCTTAACATTCATAGAATCATATAGATAATCAGCACTCATTCCTAAAGTTGCTAAGATAGCTTCACCATTAGGAATTAATGTAGGCATTAGATTAACCTCTTGATAATTTCTCTTAGGCTTAACCTCACGTGCTGCCATCATCATATCAACTAATTCTTTAAAGTATTTTAAGCCTCTATGAGAACGTACCTTAACCATTGTTGGTACCTCTTGATATTGCTTCTTATCTGATACATCTTTGTAATAATACTTAGTTCCTTCTAATGATTGTGGATCAATAGCAAGGCATACTCTTAATGATTTACCTGCAAGACTAACTTTAGCAATTAAGCCCTTATATCTAAAGCTTTCACAACGAGCTGAATATCTACCCTTAGCACGATACATCATTAAATAGTTTTTGACTTCATTATAATATTCCTTTGCTTCATATGGAGCAAACATCATTCTAGTATTAAACTTACGTTTAATTTTCTTAGGCTTGCCATCCTCATCAACAACACTGATTTCAGGCATAACAATACCCTTTTCTTTACTTTCATGAACCTCAACAGCATTAGCATCAGATTCATTATCTTCGCCCTCTTCAGGCTCATCTTCCTCATCCTCAGCCTCTTCCTCTTCAGCTTCATCTTCCTCTTCTTCACCATCTTCTGGATTAGCATTAGAATTTGAAACTTCATCTTGAGGTTGTGATGATTCCTCAACAACTTCCTCAGTTGGTTGTTCAACTACCTCTTGAGGCTCTTCCTCAACTACCTCTTCAGGTTGTTCCTCAACTACTTCCTCATCAGTAATAATCATAGTATTTTCATCTAGTTCAACTGGATTACCATCCTCATCAACATAGATAACTTGTTCAACAGCTTCACCATCTTCAACAACCTCTTCAGGCTCTTCCTCAGTTGGTTCTACTTCCTCTTCAACAACTTCTTCTTCAGGTTGTTCTTCAACCACTTCTTCAGTAGTATCAACAAGGTCATCCTCAGGTTGTTCTTCTTCAACAATTTGAGGTTCCTCCTCAGCTGGTGCAGCCTCTTCTTCAGCAGGTTGTTCAACTACCTCGTCCTCATCTTCTACTACTTCATCAGTATCACTTACATTTTCACTATCAGCAGCTAATGCCTCTTCAGTGGCACCTACCTGGTAATAAATGTATCTAACGATTGAAACAGCAATACATGCGATTGCTAAAACAGCTAAGGCAACCAATGCTAAAATACTAGCCACATCTGATCCTAATAAATCAATATGATAGCTTGGGTTAGCTAACACCTTAATGAAATAAGGAGCACTAAATACTAATATCATTGATATTATTAACAATAAATAGTCTGAGAATACAAGATCTTTAGATTTTATATTTCTAAAAATCAAAGTTAATAACAATAATAAAACAATTATTCCAAAGCCTATATATGCAAATATTTCATGATAATCATAGAAATTTACACTCTTGTTAAATAATGTGTACACTACATTATTTAAGAAATTAGGATAAAGTGTTGGTAATACAATCGCAACTGTTGTGAATAAAGCAATAATTATTGGTAAAGTTATTTCATATTTAGAATAAACTGCACCATAATAATTATTAATCTTAATCTTTGATTTATTAGGTTCACCACCAGAATAAGTAATTGCTCTTAGGTAAATACTTATAGAAGTTAAAGCTAAAACAATTGGGAACTTCTTATAAGGGAATCCCGCTTTATTAGAGCCATAAAATACTACTACTAAAAAGGCAACAAAAGCAATAACACCAATAACATCTAAAATATTTACTTTAGAGTGTGATGCTAATAAAGGAATAATCAAGAATAAAATTACAACACCATACATTAATGTCCATAGATTATCATCTACAACATTTTTGTAAAAATCACTGCCATAATTCATTAAGCTTACAAAAAGTAAACCGACAATTCCACCAATTAAAGCTAATATTACAGGATTAGCCTTAGTAAATAATGTCGAAAAATATTGCTTACTTCCACTTACCTCAGTACTTGTCTTACATAAAGCAATCTTAACAATTAACTCCACAATTAATACTACTAGGATTGCAATATAAATATAGCTTGCAGCACTTAGCTTATTGTAGTGTGTACAAGCAATGATAATTGCTCCTATTGTAGCTAATATAGATGATATACCAGCTAAATCAATAAAGCCTACCTTTTCTGTTTTAAGTGTAGTAAGCCACACTAAAGCGATGCCACCAAAGACTAAATAAGAAATAGCCTTAATAATGCCTGCATCGAAAACCCAGTTGTTTGATCCCACCATAACATCCAATTCAAATGCAAATAGAGGAACACAAACTAACATAGCTGCCAATAGTAATACCTGAATAATACTATAGGAGCCGAAAAAACCCTTGATAAAATTCTTTTTCATAATATCCCTCACTTCCTAATAAATATATAATATATATTTGTTAATAATATTCTAAACTTTTTTTCTACAAAAATCAATAAAATAAGGCAATTAAACCAAATTAATAGGCATTTTTTACGAGAAAAACCCTATTTTTATCAATTTTGCAACCTCTTAGTTAGAAAAATCGATATCTTTTATTATATTATAGTGGTTAATATTCTCTTTTAATAGAGAAATCATGTAAATAGGATATGATATAACATCATTATTAACTTTAATATTATCATTATTAAAAGTAAGATTTATAATGACATTAGCAGTTGTTTTTGACTCATTAGAATTAATACAAATTACTGCTCCCTCATGTTCTATGACAAAGCTAAATTCATCTATTGAATCATTGATATAAAACAAGTCATAGCCATGAGCAAATAGCTCCTGAGCTAAAAAATTGGCATAAATTAATTTATCACAATTTGTAGGCTTATCCTCTAAAATAGATAGCTTAATTCCTTTACCATATAAAGTAGTTAGTAATCCCACATCTGATAAGAATAATCTAAATACTCCCTCTTTTGTTCTTAATCCTAGTGGAGAGGATAAATAATCTAGTTTATAAGCTGGAATAGCTAAGCCAAGGCTTCTATTCCATAATATCTTATCTTCATTTTTTTCAAATCTAACTAATTTATCAAGTTCTAATGATTTGTATTTTAAATCATTTTCATTTTGTTCGGTATTAATTAAATCATAGATTTGGGGGAAATATAGAGGTAATGTTTTATCATGAGGATTTTTAAAGTAATTTTTATAACAAGCCATTATACCTTGATGAAGCATTATAACATTATTTATATTTTTGCTTTTTTGAAATTCCACTACAGCCTCTGGCATTCCTCCTACAATTAAATATTGTCTAAATGCCTCTAATAACTTTTGATGAAGCTTTTCATCAAGCTTTGTCTTTTCATAATAGGCTTGTTTTATTTTAAGTATTGTATCATCAGCTAAATTATATATTTGCAGGAATTCCAAAAAATCTAAAGGATAGATAGAAAGCTTATCTAAATATTTAATTAATGAAAAATCAGAAATTTTACAATCCATATCAAGTGAACCACATAGAATAAATTTTACACTGTTTTCTTGGGAGAAAATTAAAATTTTATCTACAATATCAGGATATTGCTCAATATTGTCTAAAAAAATAATAGTTTTATTTTTGGTAATTTTAATATTTGAATAAAGAGATAGGCTCATTATTAAATCATTTATGTTTTGAGCATTTTCAATTAAGCTTTTTACTTGCTTATCAATATTTAGGTTAAATTCTATATAACTCACATTTAATTGGGCTAAGCTTTTTTTAATTAAATAGGTTTTCCCAACCCTTTTAGCTCCATAAACTAATAATGATTTTTTCCCTTCCTTTAACCATTTTATTATTTTTTCTTCAGCATTTCTTTTTAACATGATAACTACCCCACAAATATTTAATACATTATAAATTATAACTCTTTTTTTAGTTTTTTAAATTGTATTTTTTTAGTTTTTTTTACATATTTTTGACAAATTTTTACAAATAAATTCATAAAGGCTATTATTTAAGGACATTTTTGGCAATAGTTTTAATTTTCTTTTTATTAATTTTAAGATTTTTAATAAAAAATTCTTCCATTTTTTTATTCTCAAAACCAGCCTTATCTACATATAAATAATGCTTGTCCTCCATCTTAAAAATATATTTATCAGTATAATCATATATCTTTTTGACATTATTATAAGAATATTTGATTTTATTCTTCTTACCACTATTAGAAATGATTTGAACCTGAAAGCTTTCCTGCTTAAAAATAAATTCATAATTAAGTCCATAAGTACAGGCCTCTTCATTATGTTTAATTATATTAGATTTCATTTTTATAAGACCAACAAAAATAATAGCATAATATAAAATGGCAAAAGCTAAAAAAATATATCCTGTTGAAAAATAGGTACTATCATTATTAATATGGCCATATATAATTAATGATATAGCACAAATTAATAATACAGTTGATAATATAAATCTAATTGTTTGACTTTTTTTAGTTTCCTTTCGTAAGGATTTAAAAACAAAATTCTTATCTAGCTTAGTAGTATTATTTACAACCATATATTAATCCTCCTGTTCTTTTATAAACACAATGATTATAACTAAAATAACTATATTAATCAACATTTTTAAAATTTATATATTGATAAAAACAAAATTTATGATATAATGATTTTTGTAAATTTGATTAGCGACTTAGCCAAGCGGTAAGGCCGTAGACTCTGAATCTACTATGCACAGGTTCGAACCCTGTAGTCGCTGAAGGATGATCACTCTTTATTTGGAGTTTTATATAAATAACCTAAAAAAGCATAACAGACGTTATGTTTTTTTTGTATTAAACATTTTATTCATTTTTCTAACTTCAAACAATAATAAAATTGCTGTTAAAATAATGGCTATAATATCAGCAAAAACACTGCTCCACAATATACCATTAATACCTAGGGCTAAAGGTAATAAGATAGTTAATGGTGCAAACGCAATAACATCTCTTACTAAAGATAGAATAGTAGCTTTAATTGGATTACCAATAGCCTGAAGGAAAATTGAGCTAACCTTTTGAATTATAGTAAATAATATTAGCATTAAATAAATTCTTACTGTCTTAATTCCAAATTCTATATATAAATCAGGATTTTTAGAGTTACTACCAAACATTTTGATAATTGCCTCAGGAAATAGCTGAAATATCAAGGTAGCTATTATACTTAGAATAATATTTGAAACTAAAATTAAGCCCATATTAAGTGGGAAAATAAACACAGCATCTAAAATAACATTAATTACAGCTCCTAAAACCATAGAGATCATTGCAATTTTAGGACTACCATCAGCTCTAATAATAGAGTTTAGCATATTCATGATAATATAAAAAGGAACTCCAATTAGAATTATAAATCCATATTCATGAGATTTTTCTAATGATTCTAAAGTTTTAGCTCCAAATAAAGCTAAAATATTATCCAATAATGGAAAAGCTATAATAATAAAAATAATACTTATAATGACAGAAACACTTATAGCTGTAAAAATAGCTCTACCTATTTTATCGTTTTCCTTACGGCCCTGACATAAGGACATATAGGCTGCCGCACCATCACCAATTAATAAACCAAAGGCTAAGGCTATACAGGTTAGGGGAAATACGATAGTTGTAGCTGTATTACCAATAGCTCCAACATTACTATTACCAATAAAAATTTGATCGACAATGTTGTATAAAACACTTATAAAAAGTGATAGTATACAAGGAAGAGAAAATTTTAATAACAATTTGGAAGTCTTTTCAGTTTCTAAATAATTTTTGCATGATACACTCTCCTTTTCATTTTTAACACAAGGGATTATAACATTTTAAAATTTTTGATGTAAGAAAAAAACGTATATGAAAACGTTTCTTTTAAGTCCTTAAAATCAAAATATTTGCCTATTTTAGTCCTACATATAAAAAAGAATAAGGAAATTAACTTTCCTTATTCCATTTATTATATTACTTTAAGTTGTAAATTGATTTCTTACCTGCAAATACAGAAACACCAGGGAATTGGCCACGACCATTTAAATCATCCTCAATACGAATTAATTGGTTGTATTTTGCAATTCTATCTGTACGAGATGCAGAACCAGTCTTAATTTGACCAGCATTTGTACCAACTACGATATCAGCAATTGTAGTATCCTCAGTCTCACCTGATCTATGAGATACTACTGCAGTATAGCCAGCACGTTTAGCCATTTCAATAGCCTCAAAAGTTTCAGTTAAAGTACCGATTTGGTTAACCTTAATTAAAATTGAGTTAGCAACACCCATTTCAATACCCTTAGCTAAACGCTTAGTATTAGTAACGAATAAATCATCACCAACTAATTGAATCTTGCCACCAAGCTTTTCAGTTAAATACTTCCAGCCTTCCCAGTCATCCTCAGCAAGACCATCTTCAATAGTAATAATAGGGAATTTTTCAACTAATTGAGTATAGTAGATATCTACCATTTCTTTAGAAGTAAATTCACCCTTATCAGCCTTTAAAACATACTTCTTTGTTTCTTGGTTATAGAATTCACTTGCAGCAACATCGATACCTAGGCAAACATCCTTACCAGGAACATAGCCTGCAGCCTTAATTGCTTCTACTACACGCTCGAATGCTTCAGTGTTAGAACCTAACTTAGGTGCATAACCACCCTCATCACCAACACTTGTTACATAACCATTAGCCTTTAAGATCTTCTTTAATGCATGGAATACTTCAGCACCCATACGAACTGCTTCTCTAACTGATGGAGCACCAACAGGTAAAATCATGATTTCTTGGAAATCAATACAGAAATCAGCATGAGCACCACCATTTAAAATGTTCATCATAGGAAGTGGTAATTGCTTTGCATTGAATCCACCAAAATAATTATATAGAGGAATTCCATAGTAGTTAGCCGCAGCACGAGCACAAGCCATAGAAACACCTAATGTTGCATTTGCTCCTAGCTTACCCTTATTCTCAGTACCATCAAGTTCGATCATTAAATGGTCGATAGCAACTTGTTGAGTTACATCCATACCCATGATTTTTGGTCCGATAATATCATTAACATTCTTAACAGCCTTTAAAGTTCCCTTTCCTAGGTAACGTGATTTATCTCCATCACGTAATTCTAGGGCTTCATGCTCACCAGTTGAAGCTCCAGATGGAACTAAGGCACGTCCAAATGCACCTGATTCAGTAGTAACCTCAACCTCAACAGTTGGATTTCCACGAGAGTCTAATACTTCTCTAGCATATACGCTTGTAATAAATGGCATAAAAATTTACATCTCCTTAATTTAATTTATTTTATGTTTTTTTACCATAAACATTATACTATAGTTTCGAAATAATTTCCTATAAAATCCGTTTTTTTTTATTTAAGAAAACGTTTTTATAATCAATTTCTACCCTTTGTAAAACGATATGTATAAATAAAGGCTAATATATAGATTATTAAATCAATAATTCCTATTAATAATGTATAAATATTAAAGGATTTAAAGGCCGAAATCAAATATTGAAATGGTGATAAAATAAATGATAGATAAAAGCCACCATCAATTAATAAGCTAAATGTTTTTACATCTGGCATTAAACAAAAATAATAGCTAACCTGTTTAAAAAATAAACCAATAATTAAAAATACAATAGCCAAGACAGGATATAAAATATGATATGAGGTGTACGCCTTTTTAACTCTAAAGGCAATTAAATAGCATAATAACAATAGGCCTATGCTAATAACTAGATTTAATAGCTGAAAGGCATAATCAACCAAGCCAGCTAAAATTCCTCCTAATATAGCTACTAAAAGGCCATTTAATATAACATTTTTTAAATCATCTTTATAGATAGTTTGTTTCCAATTATATTTACTAAACACATTATCACCCAATAATATATTAATATTATTTTCTATATTTTGCAATTAATTCATAAAAAATTTAAGGTCAGCATAAAATCTGACCTAAAAATTAAATCATATCATACAAAATTTTTAAACGTTTATGTACTAATAGTGTAACTAATGCCACTATCGCCGATAACATAATGTTAAAGGGTATTACCGCTAAAAAGATATATAAAACCATAAAATTAGCTTCATTTAAGACAGTGACTCGTCCAAAGGTAATCAAATTAAAGGCATCACTACACATACCAATAAGAGGAGTCATATCACCCTTAAAATAGAAATGAGTATACCAAGGAATATTTATAAAAATATTACTTATTATGCCCATAGCTACCCAAGAGATAATAACAAGAAAGAAAGCTAACACCGTCTTACCTTTAAATTTAGCCTTGTGATAAACTAATCCTGATGATAAGCAAACTGCTAATCCTATTAACAAATCTGCTACTTCTCCTACGTATCCCGTTGCTGTACCTGGAGGTAGTATCCATTTAAATAGCATCCTCATTACTACACAAATACAACCATCAATTGGCCCAAGCATAAATGTTGCAATGATTACAGGAATCATTGAAATATTTATATCGAGAAATGAGGGGAAAATAGGAAGATTAAATTTAACGTAGTTATATAAAACTACGGTTATTGCACAGAATGCTGCAATAAATGAAATTCTTTTGATAGTAATTTTTTTCATTTTTCTTCTTTCCTTTCTATAAAAAATATCCCCATATTTCTACGGGGATAAAAGAAAATAGATTAAAAACTACTCTCATACTTCTCACATCCAGACTCTACTGTCGGTATAGGAATTACACCTATTCATGCTTAACGCTCGCGGACTTTTACCGCCGGTATGGAATTTCACCAAACCCCGAAGTAAATATGAATTTATAATAACTGCCTAAGCAGGTATTACTTAACTATTAATGACTTTGCAGTCATTTCAGCTGGAATTTCAACATCTAATAGTTCTAACAATGTTGGAGCTATGTCAGCTAAAATTCCTCCATCTCTTAATGTATAATCATGAGATGTTAAAACTACAGGAACTAAATTTGTAGTATGGGCAGTATATGGTTTACCCTCCTCATCCTGCAATTTTTCAGCATTTCCATGATCAGCTGTAATTAAGGCAATACCACCAACACCATCTAAAGCCTCAACTACACGACCAACACAGGTATCAACAACCTCAACGGCTTGAACACAAGCTGGAATAACACCAGTATGACCAACCATATCACAGTTTGCAAAATTTAATATAATAACATCATACTTTTCACTCTTAATAGCCTCACAAACCTTATCACAAACCTCAAAGGCACTCATTTGTGGTTGTAAATCATAGGTTGCAACCTTTGGTGAATTAACTAATATTCTATCAGCACCAGGTATTTCTCTATCACTACCACCATCAAAGAAGAAGGTAACATGAGCATATTTTTCTGTTTCAGCAATTCTTAATTGCTTTAATCCTGCTTTAGAGACAACATCTCCAAATAGGTTGTCAAGCTTTTGTAATCCAAAGGCTAACTCACCCTTTACAGAATCAGCATACTTCATCATACATACAAATTTTACATCTTTAGGTCCCTTAGAATAATCTAATCTATAATTCTTTTCAGGATTATAGATAATTCCTTCAGGATTAGAAATAGCTGTTGAAATTTGAATAGCACGGTCAGGACGGAAGTTAGCAAATACTACTGAATCACCTGATTCTACCATACCATTTTTATCACATACAAAAGGAACTACAAATTCATCATAAACGCCCTTTTGATATGAGGCATCAATACCATCAAAAGGATTAGCGTAATATTCACCCTTAGCAATAGTCATTGCATCATAGGCCTTTTGAATACGATCATAATTCTTATCACGATCCATTGCATAATATCTACCACCAACAGTAGCTACCTTTACATCGCCCTCATTAATAATCTTTTCAAGATATATTTTAGCAGATTTAGGAGCAACATCACGTCCATCTAAGAAGGCATGATAATATACATCCTTAACCCCTTTCATATGAGCAAGTTTACTTATAGCAATTATATGTGATGTATGAGAATGTACTCCTCCATCAGATGCTAAGCCAAAAATATGAAATTTTTTATTATTTTTTAAAGCATTATCAATAGCATCTAAAATTGCTTTATTTTCATTAAATTCGCCTGTTTTAATAGCATTATTGATTCTAGAAAGAGATTGCCAAACAATTCTTCCAGCTCCAATATTCATATGGCCAACCTCACTATTTCCCATTTGGCCCTCTGGTAAGCCAACAGCTTCACCACTTGCATTTAAAGTTTTAGCATTATATTCTTTAAATATTCTGTCTAGATTAGGTTTTTTGGCAAGACTAACTGCATTAGTTTGACTTGCGCTAGCAAGACCATATCCATCCATAATAACTAAACATACTGGTCTATTTTTCATTTTTTTTACACCTCGCTAATAATTATATAACAATTTATTCTATTCTTCCATATTTTTTTAAATAGAAATAATTATTTACGCTTACAGCACCTACCCATTTAATTTTGGCACTATCCTCTTCAGCATATTTATTATAGCCCCAATTACCTTCATAATCCCATAGACCATGAGGTTGAATCTTATCTATTATGCTATCTAACTGTAGGTCAATCATATTATTAAGTTCATTATCATTTAAAGCCATAGCACAATCTAGTGGATGAATTTTAGAATAATCATCAAAATCAAGACTAACATTTTCTTTAGCTAATTTAATTAATTTTTCTTCTATTTTTATAGCATCCTCCTGATATAGATTTAACTCTTTAATAATTTTTAAAAAGATATTAAAGGAAATAAATTCATACTTAGTAAGCTTTTCCATCTTATAGAAATCATTAAGCATAACATCAATCATTTTAATAGCCTTTTTATAATAAGCCTTTTTTTCATTACAAAATTTTAAAGTATAGCCTAATATAGCTGCCGTTGGATGATAGCCAAATAATAAACGATTATCCTCGGTATAGCTAAATTCCATACTATGGGCAAAATCATCATTAGTCTTTACATTAGGATTAAAGCGATTATCCTTTAATTCAGCACGATTATAAATAAAATTAAAGGCCTTATTAATTATTAAATCATAAAGCTCTAACTTACAATTTTTATCAAAATCACACATATCCATAATTCTTAAAGCTTCATATACCTGATATACACTGGCATTAGTATTATAATTATCAATATATAATCCACCACCAAAGCCACCATCCTTGGTAAGATAAAACATTAAGGCATCTAAAATAAAATCATGATCCATTGTATTATCTAAATAATTATAGATGGCTACATCTATATCTCTTGCAACATTATACATTTGTCTTGCAATATCAGCCTGCATAGCCTTAGTAAGCATCTTTTTCATTAATTTTTACCTCACTAAATAAATAAAATTACTAATCAATTTAAATAACAGCCTTAATTATTTTACAATAATATTAATAAAAATTAAAGATATACTACAAAAATACTTCTAAATATTTTATAATTAAAGGAAGGTGATATTATGATTACTATGCTTAATTATTACTTTTTTAAAAGATGCTTAGAAAGCTTACCTAATCATATAAAAAATAATTTAGAATATGATAATGACCTATTATTTAATTTATCTACATTTTTAGATTTAGGCTATTATTACAAGCTTTTTAATCCCATTAAAAAGGATAAATATAAACTAAATATAATTTTAAAATCTGATGATAGAATTTTTGATTTTGTTTTAGAATGCCTATATATTTGCAAAAAGAAAAATGATTATCAAGGACTTCTATTAATATATGCCATCTTAAGCAATAAAATATTATCAGACTACATTACTCCCTATATTAATTTATATGTAGATAAAAAGAATTCCTATCAAAAGCTTTCTAACATGATAGACTACTACTACACTAAAGCAATTGATAAAATCGATTTAACCAAAATTTCTATAGCCTCAATTTTTAAATGTGGCTTTATCTATCATGATTTTATAGAACAAACAATTCATAATCCCCTAATTAAGGTATATAAATTTTTTTGCAGCAAGCCCTATTTTACAAGAGCCCTAAAAAGAAAAGAATTCTATTTTACCTATTGTACCTTATCAACAACAAAAATAAAAAAGCTAGGCTTTTTATTATTTGATTTAATAATAAATCACTTCAAAAAGCCTAAATTTAATCAATTTATTTATTCTAATAAGGTTAATACTACAATTTTTAATTTAGGCAAAAAGCCCTATTTAATTGGTGAAGAAACCTATAATTATAACTTTGATGAGCTATTAGACCAAGCTTTAAAGAAAACTAACACCTATATTGATGCCATAAATCAATACATACAATATGATAATGATAAGCAACTAAAAAAGTTATGGAATATTGATAAAAATGAAAAGCTTAATTAAAAGGGCTCTTAACAGCCCTTTTAATCTATTTTAGCTACTAAAAGATACATATATAACTTTTCTAAACTAAATTATTATAAAAAAAACCAAGACCCAATTGGGCCCAGGTTTTATTAGCAAATATATAATTTGCTGTACTTAACTTAAAAAAGTTAATCTGATATTAACGCAAGACGTCATATCACCTTTGGTATTATAGTTATAGCATTTTTAAGCAAAATAGTCAATTATCATCATTTTATTGAAATTATTTATCTATTTTATCTACAGGAACATCCATATATAACTTTTCTAAGGCAAAATGCTCACGCTCTTCTTTTGTGAAGATAGAAACTATTACCTCATAACAATCTATTAAAACCCAAGGTGAATTTATGCCCTCAACGCTTCTAAGCTTATAGTTATTCTTTTCTACTTCCTCTTTTATATAGTTAATTGCCGCACTAGCCTGACGTTCAGATGCTACAGAGCATAGTATCATTTTATCATAAAATGGTGATTTCTCCTTCATATCATAAACTAATATGTCACTAGCCTTAACCTTAGATAGTGCTTCTAATATTAATTGTTCTAATTTCATCTTATCCAACCTTTCTTTTATACTCCTCATATACTTTAATTTGACGAGGATGAGGCTCTAGGCCTTCTTTTTTTATAAATTCTATCATGTGCTCTAAGGAATAAAGAATCGCCTCATCTAAAGACTTATTAAGTAAAATATCACGACAGATTATACAATCCTTATATTCTCTATTAATTTCTGTATAATCACTAATCATTATAATTTTTTCAAGCATAGTCATATTTTCTTTACCAAAAACATGATTATAAATGGCACTAAATATCTCTTCATCATCACCAACAAGTTCTTTATATTTATAGCTTGAACCATAAGCATGATATAAAAAGGGATATTTACGACATTCTAATATTTCTTCTTGCGTGAAATATTTTTCTAAATCCTTAGGATTATCATATTTACAATAGTCATGCATAAGGCTAGCAATACAAGCCTTATTAACATCAACATTATATTTTTCGGCCAGTAAGCATGCCATTTCACTAACACCAATTGTATGGGTATAGCGCTTTAAATGACCATCCTTAAATTTTAAATAGACCATTTGTTTAATTTCATCCAATGATAGCATTTGTTATGTACACCTCTGTATTTTCAATATAGGTAACCTTAAGCTCACATTTACCTATTATACTAATAAAACCATAGCCTGAAAACCATAAATCAACCTTTTTCTTACCATCTAATTTAATAGTTTTAGTGGCATATTTTAAATTATCAATCTCTTGTGTTTGTGGTGGATTTAAAAGCTTGCCTAGCTGAGTTTGAAATAGCTTTTCGACATTTTCTATTTTACATCTATGAATATATAAATCCTTTGCAGTATAACAAACAGCACATATGTTTTCTGATGGAGTAAATTCAACAACACTTAAGCCCGCCATAAATAAGGCTGTAGGTGAAAAGATTTGAAATGTTTTGGGCTTCATTTCTTCATTTGGGATAATTTTTTTATAGCTTGTTGGTAATAAATAATTTAAAATATCACTTTCATTAATTAAGCCTGGTGTATCAATAAAAGCCTTATTATCATCAAAAAAAGGAATTCTAATTTCATTTAAAGTAGTACCTGGAATATTTGATGTAGAAATAATATCATCATTTAGACTAGTATTTCTTTTTAATAGGGCATTAATTAATGATGATTTTCCAACGTTAGCACAGCCTACAAAATAAACATCTCTTTCTTTTCTGGCTATATCTATAGTATGCATAAGCTCATCGATATAATACCCCTTTTTAGATGAAACTATGTGTATAGCATCAACCTTAAAATGAACATTTTGACATTGTCGTGATAGCCATTCTACAATATTTGTGATATTGACGCTTTTAGGAAAAATATCGTATTTGTTTGCTACTAAGATTACATTTTTATTTCTAAGCTTTTCAATCATTTTAGGATGAAAGGTTGATTTAAATTGAAAAATATCAACTAAAAAAATCATCAAACCATTACGCTTTATAACGCTATCAATAACTCGCTCATAATCACTATTACTAGCAACAATTTTTGGCAATTCATTATAATGCATCATACGGTAGCATCGACGACAATATTTACTTTTACTATCTATTGTTTGAACAAAGCCTGGCTTATCAGGATTTGTATTTTGCAAAGTAGCACCACAACCACTACATTTAATTATCATATTATTCTCCTTCTTTATGAAAAAGATTTTGATATTTTATTGGATATTTTTTGGCTATCTTTTTCAAATAATGATTTTCAATTCGGCGATTAATTCTTGTAAAAAAATGATCAGTTGATTTCGCTATAGGCTCGATAAGACAGGCATTAATCTTCATACGTTTAGCCCCAAATATATCAGTCATAAGCTGATCTCCTAATAAAATTATCTCTTCATTTTTATATTTATTTTTACTTACATCCTTAATAGCCTTTTTAATTCCTCTTTTTAAAGGCTTAGTTGCAAATTTTACAAAATCTATTTTAAAGGCTTCACAAAATTTGTTAACTCTATCCTTTTTGGAATTAGAGACAACAATTATTTCAAAGCCCATCGCTAAAAGCTTATTTTTCCAATCAAAAAGCTTCTCATTAGGTAATTGCTCCTTATAGGATATTAATGTATTATCTAAATCTGTAAGAATAAGTCGAATTCCTTTAGCATATAGTTTATCGTAAGGAATCTCATATATAGATTTAAAATAATAATCGGGAATTAATTTTTTTATCATACTACCAACCTCATCATACATTATACATAAATTCCTACATAAAATAAAGGAGTTTTAATTGTGATTTTTTTCTTGCTCCCTATAATTGGAGCCATAAAAAGTGAATCCTATCCTAGAAAATTAACAAAAGAGGAGGAGGAATACTATTTAAACCTTTATGCCACTAAAAAAGACCAAAATGCCCGCAATAAATTAATCGAACATAATTTAAGGCTTGTTGCGCACATCGCTAAAAAATATGAAAATACTTTAGAGGATAAGGACGATATACTTTCTATAGGCGTCCTTGGTCTAATGAAGGCTGTCGATTCATTTCAAATCAATGCCAATAATAAATTAGCAACCTATGCAGCAAGATGTATTGAAAATGAAATTCTAATGACACTAAGAGCTAATAAAAATAAACGTAATATTTTACATCTGCAATCGCCGATTGCTTGCGACAAGGATGGAAATGAAATGGAGCTTTTAGATATGATTGAGGATAAGGATGTTGATTTATACAAATCCTATGAAAATAAAAAGCTCCAAGAAAGCCTAGATAAAGCCTTAAAAACATTAAGCAGCCGCGAATATGATATCATATCACGTAGATATGGCCTAAATAAGGAGGCTCAAACCCAAAAGGAAATAGCTAAAGAGTTAAAAATATCTCGCAGCTATGTATCAAGAATTGAAAAAAGAGCTCTTCTTAAGCTATATTTTCTAATGAAGGATGAAAAATAAAAAACTGTTTTCCAACAGTTTTTTAATTCTTTTCTAATAATTGAAGTCTTAATTCTTTACCATTTTCAGTTGTAATATAGAAAATATCATTAACATTACGACTTACAACAGCCTTACCAAGTGGAGAATCATTAGAAATTTTACCAGCAAATGGGTCAGCCTCAATGGTACCTACAATTTCATAGGTTAAAACTTTATTTTTATCTAAATACTTAACTGTAACCTTAGTAACATCTAGTATTTTAGCATGCTTTAAAATATTTTCAATTTCTAAAATACGAGCTTCTATATTAGCTTGTTGCTCTCTTGCAGATGAATAATCAGCATTTTCTGATAAGTCACCTTGCTCACGAGCTTCCTTAATTGCTTCTCTAATTTGAATACGATCAACTGTTTTTAAACGATCAAGTTCGTCCTTAAGCTTTTGCTCACCATCTCTAGTTAGTTCAAATACTTCGTCTTTATTAATCATGACAATCCCTCCGAAATAATTACTTAATTATTATACTTAAATTTATTTGAAAAATCAATAACTAATATAAATCATTGTAGGTTATTTTTTTTAAGTTCTTATGTATTTTTTTATAATTAGGAAATTTTTGTTCTAAAAGAGCATAAAATTTAGTACTATGATTTGGGTAATAAAAATGAGCCATCTCATGATAAATTACACTCATTATATAAATTGGATCATATTTACATAATTTTGTAGCAAAATTAATTTGCTTACGTCTAAAATAGCAAGATCCAAAGTATGTTTTTACATCCTTATATACGATGGTTATAGAAAACTTAATATTAAAAATATTTTTTATATTCTCTAGATTTTTTTCTACAAAATTTGATAGTTCTTTAGCATAAAATAAAGACACAATTTTTTGAATATAGCTTTCTTCTTTTTTTTTCGTAAAAATGACTATCCTATCTTCTAAAACTTCTACGTTGTTAGATTGTGATAGAACGACATCAAGACTATATTTTTTACCAAAATAATGAAGCTCATTCAAAGTGGGGGAGGTTTTAGTTAATGATTTATAAATAGCATCATAATGCTTTAAAACCATATTATTAATAAATTCTAAGGTTAGGTTGCAACGTGAGGTAATTACTATCGTGTTATCTCTAACTCGTAAATAAATATGCTTATTTGTTTTTTTAATAATTACCTTAACAGGGCAATCAATATCCTTTACTTTAATTCTAAATATAAAAATCACCTCGAAAGGAAAAATTATTATGACATTTAATACAACAATATCCCATGGATTTATGGAATCTTTAAAAAACGCTTATGGCTCTAAGCATAATTTTGAAAGAGAGCTAATTTATAAGGCCTATCAGTTAGGAAATCGTGGTAAGCTATACTTTAAAATAAATAATTTTTTAAATTTTAATATGTCACCCAATCCAGATGAACAAAATCAATATACACTTCTTACTTGCAACTTAGATATTTGTGATATATTTAATTTTATTGAAGATATCGATTATACTAAATTATCAAATGCCTACACAGAAATTAAAAAGCTAATTGAGTCTAAGTAAATCGTAAGGATTTAACTTTCTATCACATTTAAACTTAATCATTTGTTTAGGATGACGAGCTGCATCTAAGATATTTCCATCTAAATCATAAATGTCGTCAATCTTAAGCTTGAATGTTTCTTTAGGTGTAAAAACCTCTAAGGTTGAATTTGGTAAAAAATAATTACGCTGCTCTATATAGGCAATTTTATTTTCTTCACCATACGATTTAACTATTCCAACAAATTCTTTAGTTGGAACAGTTAAATTTAAATCATAAAGCTGTTCATCAATTGTAGGCTCATGAAGTAAAAAGCCTGTTGAGGTCAAACGGTTTTCAGCCCTTAATATCATATCTTCATAAACCTTAAAATCCTTAATTTTTGAAGTTGTCTCATACTCATCTATTAGCTTACGATATGTATTTACAACTGTAGCTATATAGTGTAATGATTTCATTCTACCCTCAATCTTAAATGAATTTATATTTAAATCCATCAATCTAGGCATAGCTCTAATAGCACACAAATCCTTACTACTCATCGCAAAATAATCGCCAGATGGATTTAGCACCTTACCATCTTCAATTAAATCATAGCACCAACGACAGCTATGCGCACATCCGCCTCGATTGGCATCTCGATTGGTCATATTATTTGACAGCATGCATCTACCAGAAATAGATACGCACATACCACCATGAATAAAAACCTCTAAATCCGTTTTAACGGATTTTTTTATTTTTTCAATCATATCAATAGATAGCTCTCTTGCTAAAACAACTCTATCCATATTCAAATCCTCATAAAATTTACAAGCTAGCTCGTTAGAGGTTGAATCCTGAGTTGATACATGAGCTTGCATCTTAGTATGCTTTTTAACCATTTGTAAAATATATAAGCTTGAAGCAATAATACAATCAACACCACAGGCTTCTAATTCCTTTAAATATTCAATTAAGCCAGAAGTATCGATATTATGCATAACAATATTACAGGTTACATGGATTTTAGCATTATGCTTATGGGCAAAATCACAGCCCTCTTTAATTTCCTCAAGAGTAAAATTGGAGGCTCTTGAGCGAAGTGAAAATTTTGCTCCACCAATAAATACTGCATCTGCACCATATAAAATTGCTACCTTTAGTTTTTCTAAATCTCCTGCAGGAGCTAATAATTCAAACCTTGACATTAAAACAACTCCTTTTGATATACACTATCCTTATATGTGAAGCCATCCTCAATATTTAAATTTAAATCATTTAGATTGCTATTAAATTCATCTAGGCTAATTTCTTTATTTTTCAAATTAAAAAATAATTTTAAAATTTTACCAAATACAATATCATCAATATAAAGACTTTCTAAATATTGATAATTAATATTCTTTAAATCTTGATTTAATAAATTAATTAAATACCCACGATAAATCATAGTCCCATTTTTATTTTCTATAATAGGAAAATAATCATTTCTAGTAGATTCTTTTATAAATAAATTATGACTATGAGCCTTTATATTAGCCTTTTGTTCATACAAGGTTAACAATTTTCGCTTGGAATAAAACATTAGTCGATAGCCAAATACCTGATAAAAGAGTGGGGCATTAACAAGCTCTTGACTATGACAAACATCGTTAAATGGAATTTCTAAGCTCATACCTATAGCCTTAAAATTATAGCTATTAAAAGCTTGTAAATCTAAATAATTAGTAATCATTGTTTGAGGGTCATAAATTATTTTATCTAAGATATTATATTTTTTAGCTATATAAACGCAAGCGAGATCAGTAACTAAAAATATAGCATCATCCTTATATTTTAAAATAAATTGTTCTAAAGCTTCTATTTCATTAGGATAAATCATTTTGTTAATTGCGAGTATAATGCCTTTATTTTTATTTTTTAAAATCATTATGGCCTTATCTATATCTAGTTCATCATATATTAAGGAAAAAGCTTTGAAATTTAAGATAGCTCCATCTAGATAATCTACCCACTTATTTAATTGTTTTAAATTATATACACTAGCTATAGTTTGCATATTTACCTCGAATAAAAATCCATGACAAGCATGGATTTATTTTTAAAATCTAAAGTTTCCTTTGCCTTTTCCTTTACCCTTTTTATAGGTAGTTGGGGCAATTGACTGATAATTACCAGTCTTAATTTGTGATTCCATTCTTTTTACATCAGTCTCACTCATATTACGCATTTGCTTCATAGAAGCCTTCATCTGCTCTAAAGATTGGCGTAGCTTATTAACCTCTTGAATACTTCTACCAGATCCTTTAGCAATACGTTCTCTACGCTTAAAATCTTTATCTATCAATTCTGGATGCTTACGCTCTTGTTCAGTCATTGAATAGATAATTGCCTCTATTTTGTCAAATGCCCTATCATCAACCTGACTCATTGCCTTTTTCATTTGACCAAGTCCAGGAATAAAACCTAAAATTTTAGATAATGAGCCCATTCTTTTAATCATTTTAAATTGCTTAAGCATATCATTATAATTAAAAGAGCTACTCATCATCTTTTCAGCCATTGACTTCATTTCATCTTCATCGATATTTTCTGTTACAGTATCAATTAAAGATAGGACATCACCCATACCTAAAATACGATCTGCTAAACGATCAGGATAAAAAATCTCCATAGCATCAAGCTTTTCGCCATTAGACATAATCTTAATAGGAATGCCAGTCATTTCCTTAATAGATAGGGCAGCACCACCACGAGTATCACCATCAAGCTTAGTTAGAATAATACCTGTAATATCTAAATCCTTATGGAAGGCTAAGGCAACATTAACAGCATCCTGACCAGCCATAGCATCTACAGTTAATAGGATTTCATCTGGCTTAGCTATTTCTTTAATGTTTTGAAGCTCCTTCATTAAATCCTCATTAATTTGCAAGCGGCCAGCGGTATCTATAATTACAAAATTAGCCCCTTCCTCTTTGGCATGCTTCAAGCCTTCAGTAACTATTTTTTCAGCAGATACCTTAGTACCCATATCAAAAACAGGAACATCAATTTGCTTACCTAAGGTTTTCAATTGCTCAACTGCAGCCGGACGATAAATATCAGCGGCTATAAGCATTGGCTTTTTCTTTAATTTTTTACGATAAAATAAGGCCATTTTTCCAACAGCAGTAGTTTTACCAGCACCCTGTAAGCCGACAGCCATAACAACGGTCATGCCAGATGGTTTAAAATTTAATTCAACAGCCTCATCACCTAAGGTTCTTTTTAACTCTTCACGAACAATTTTAACAACCTGTTGACCTGGATTTAATCCTTTTAAAATCTTTTCTCCAAGAGCCTGCTCTTTTATATTAGCTAAAAATTTTTTTACTACCTTATAGTTTACATCGGCCTCTAAAAGTGAAAGGCGTACCTCACGAAGCATTTCATCAATATCTTCTTCATTAAGCTTACCCTTACCGGTAATTCTTCTTAATCCCATTTGTAATCTAGAGCTTAAACTATCAAATGCCATAATCTTACTCCTTTAATATATTTATAACTTCTTCTTTAATTTCATCTTTAATCTGTAATTGGGCAATTTGGTCTATTTTAGATTTAAGTTTTAATTTTTCTTCATAATCCATTAATAATATACTAACCCTTTTGATTTGATCAAATACGCCATTACGAGAAATTTCGTGATTAATTGCTATTTCTGAAATTGATAAGTCTAAAAAATAATATTCCTCAAAATAATTTTTTTGCTTATCAGTTAAAAGAGTGCAATACAAATCATATAATTCAATTAATTCTTCTCTTTTTTCTATCATTTTAATCCTCAAAAAAATCAGCAAATAATCCATAAAGATACTGCTCGATATCGAATACCTCTAAATCCTCAACACCTTCGCCAAGTCCAATATACTTAATAGGTATTCCTAATTCATGCCTAATAGCTAAAACAATACCACCTTTAGAAGTACCATCTAGCTTTGTTAATATAACACCAGTAACATCGGTAGCCTCCTTAAAGGCTTTAGCCTGAGACATACCATTTTGACCAGTTGTAGCATCAATTACCAAAAGAGTCTCTTGAGGTGCATCTGGTATTTCCTTTTGAATAACTCGCTTCATTTTAGCTAGCTCATTCATTAAATTTACTTTATTTTGCAAGCGGCCGGCTGTATCACATAATAATAAATCATATTTATCATTTAAAGCTTTTTTAACAGCCTCATATATAACAGAGGATGGATCAGAGCCAGCTGGTTTTGTAACTATATCAACACCAATACGATTAGCCCATATTGAAAGCTGTTCTATAGCTCCAGCTCTAAAAGTATCGCCTGCCGCAAGTAATACCTTTTTACCTTCTTTTTTATATTGGTAGGCTATCTTAGCTATAGATGTAGTTTTTCCAACCCCATTGACACCTACAAATAAAATAACTGATAAGCCATCCTTCTTTAAATTTAAATTGGCATTAACAATTTCCCCATTTAAATAGATTTCAAACATCTTATCCATTATCATTTCTTGAAGTAGCATTGGATCTGTTATATTTTTATGATAAACCTCTTCCTTTAAGTCATCAATAAAATCAACAACAGTATCAACACCTATATCAGCCATAATAAAAATTTCTTCTAGCTTGTCAAATAAATCATCATCAATATGATCACTTTGCTGTAATATATCCTTTAAGGTTGAAAGTGCACTTTCTCTAGTCTTATGTAGACCTAATTTATACTTCTTACTTTTTGCTTTATCCTTCTTTTTAAATAAATCAAAAAAGCCCATCATTATCACTCCATATCAAAAAAATTATAACATAGATGACCATCATATTCAATTAAAATCGCAATTTAGTCACTAATGCCTATAAATATGGCATAAATGTCAATTTAGTTTGATTTATATTATTTTTAAGATGTGCTATACTTTTTTTGGAGGTGATAAGATGAGTTTTGCTAATAGTATTTCACAAGCTAGGAAAAAAAGTGTCTTATCACAAGAGGAAGTTGCACAAAAATTAGATGTCTCTAGACAAACAATTTCCAATTGGGATCTAGGGGGTTCACTTAGATAAAGATACCACATCAATAATCCCACGCTGACTTTTGC
>ERZ1643246.355-NODE-355-length-60643-cov-70.721298_pt1 | contig 60643 bp, 48 predicted proteins | sample MGYA00579265_ERZ1643246 | MGnify/ENA primary metagenome ERZ1643246 (study PRJEB29033, sample SAMEA4952261) | chicken gut metagenome | biome: Broiler Chicken; feature: Gastrointestinal Tract; material: Caecum | place: Ireland | collected 2018 | study: Broiler... | reverse complement strand
TCAGATTCATTAAAAATTGTCCGAAAAAGTGTCTTAATTTATGAGACCATTATATTATCCGGTTCCGGAATTGCGGACAATGGGAGATATAGACGTTCTGGTTCACAAAGAAAATATGGAACAGGTTGGTGAGATACTCCGTACTCTCGGATATGAGAAAACAGACAGCGGAATAAGCGTATGGACCTATCGCAAAGGGAGTGTTTCCTATGAGGTTCATAGCAGTCTGGTTTCAAAATTGTATTGGAATAAAGTAGATTATGAGTCGTATTTTTTGAATCTATTTAATAAATGGAAGCTAGCTGGAACGGATAGATCAAGCAGAAGATGTTTTTCGGCAGAGGATCATTTTATTTTTTTATGTTTTCATTTGGCAAAACATTTAAGTGATTCAGGTGCCGGCATTCGGATGTTTATGGATATTGCGCTTTATCTTATGACCTACCAAAAGAAAATGGACTGGTCTTATATCCGGCAGGAATGCGAAAAAATTGAGCTGGCTGTTTTTATGCAGAAGATACTTTTTGTGTGCGGGAAATGGTTTCAGATTGATATTCTTTACAAAACAAAACAAGTTGATCCTGTAACTCTGGATCAACTGAAAGAATATGTATTAGCGGGAGGCATTTTTGGCTTTGAGCGTGATGAAAGTCTACGCAGGCTGAGAAAAGGGATAAAAGATCCTTCCAGCAGCAATTCAATGGCCATTAAAATAAGAGCTCTTTGGAAAATTGCTTTTCCGGACAGAAAACATATGGCAGATTTTATGACGGATGTAGTTTCTCATCCGATATTGCTGCCGGCAGCGTGGTGCAGAAGATGGAAATTAGGATTACAAAACAGATGGAAGATGAAAGCGGCAGTTCATAATATGAATGCGAATGTAGATGAGGCAAAAGCGCAGTACATGCTGCTGAAGAAGGTTGGACTTTAAAAATTTGAAACAGGGAAGTAGGATTTAACACAAAAGGGAACTACCATGAAAAATTTGTTTGCGCACTCTTTGAAAGAGCATTCCAGGATCTGCAGAAGTTTTTTTTCTGAGATCAGATCCGGAAGAGAAATATATATCCGATTTGAGAGAAAAGCGGATTATGTGAATAACAGAGACAGTTCTTACGAGGCCCGGTATGTCAGGGCGGAAATCGCCACAGATCATATGCTGCAGTATGATTTGGAAAATCTGGCAGTGAATGAGGAAATGCAGCCAAACCGGCCCAGTCTTTCGGAGAGATATCGTCCATACATGGTCAGCTTTTTAACGGAAGTGCCGGAGAATAAAGAAATATTGTCCGGGGAGTGGTTTACTGCAAATTTTCAGAGTATTGGAAACGCGGGATCTATTGCTGCCGAGGCGGAAAACACAGTGTATGAGGGAGTGCTGGAGTACAGCGCCAGCCCGGTCCGGTATGAAAAGGGACGGCTGATTATTTTTAAAAATAAAAGTATCCCTCCGGACATACAAAAAAAGATTAATTCTATGTGCAAAGATGCAGATTTTGCTGTTAGTACGGATGGCGAGATCGAATCCATATTAAACAGCGCATGGAACAAAGCAGCGCTTCAGACAATCGATATCTATAATCTTGGAAAAGGAAATTCCGATTATATCCGTGGAAAGGGATCCAGGATTTTGTACGATATAGGTTATTCCTACAGAGAATTTCCCGGTTTAAAGAAAAGGTACAGGTATTACAAGGCATGCGGGGCGATCCGGTCAGCGAAACCTTCCTGTGTGATCCTCTCTCATTGGGATATGGATCATATTATCGGATGTGTCTACGCCCGGCAGAGCATTTTTGAAGTTCCCTGGATCGCGCCCTGCCTGGAAGGAAAAACAGGAGATAAGCCAAGTCTGAACGCGTACCGGCTGGCCCGCTATTTAAACTGTCTGCGGCATCTGTGGCTGGCGGAACGTTCCCGGTGTACTTTAAAGGTGGCCCGGATAGAGTGTGGGGGAGGCTTTATGGATCTATACCGGGGTGCTGGAAGGGACAGCAAAATTACAAAAGTAAATTCAGAAGGCCTGTATTTAAATATTTGTTCCGACAGTCAGCATATTCTCCTGGCTGGAGATGTCCCCTATCTGAGCATGGCGCCGGAAGTGTGGGGCATACCCATTGATTTCCTGCATGTTCCGCACCACTGTTCGGATATGAACCTGAAAGATCTGATCAGGTACAGCGGATATGGAGCGGCGGCTGTGGTGTCCACCAACTGGAAAATAGACAAAGGAAGAGGACAAGTCTGGAAGCAAAATATGGATGAGGGACACAGGACTGTTCTGGAAGATAAATTCGCAAAGGTTGTATGTACAACAGGGAATAATGTCAGCCGGATAGATCAATGGCTGAGTTACCAGATTTATGTGCGCCAGGGCACGGCAAAATTCAGATAAAGAGCCGCGTGATCCAAAGCCTGCCGGGAGGGGGAAGGAATGACGCGGAAGTTTCCGGAATATTATGAGGTATGAGACCGGACCTGGTGCGGAAGGAAGAATGCGGCGGCGTTAAAAGAACTGCGGCGCCTGATATATGGAACCCGGTGATTTGTTTGAAATGTATCTGGAAGTATAGAGTGAAAAGCTGATGAAGTGAGAAGGGAGTATAAGTATGTGTGGAATTGTAGGTTATACCGGATCGGATCAGGCCGCCCCCATTCTTCTGGAGGGTCTGGAGAAACTGGAGTACCGTGGATATGATTCCGCCGGCCTGGCGGTCCGCCGGGACGACGGGGAGGTTCAGATCGTTAAGGCCAAGGGAAGGCTTAAGGTTCTGGAGGAAAAGACAAACGGAGGCCGGGCCCTGGAGGGCACCTGCGGCATCGGTCATACCCGCTGGGCCACCCACGGAGAGCCCTCCGAGGCCAACGCCCATCCCCATTTCAGCGATGACCTGAACGTGGTGGCGGTACATAACGGCATCATCGAAAATTACCAGGAACTGAAGGAAAAACTCCTGAAAAAGGGCTACCAGTTCTACTCCTCCACGGACACGGAGGCGGCGGTGAAGCTCATCGACTATTACTATAAAAAATACCTGGGGACTCCGGTGGACGCCCTGAACCATGCCATGGTGCGGATCCGGGGATCCTATGCCCTGGCTGTCATGTTCAAGGAATACCCGGATGAGATCTATGTGGCCCGCAAGGACAGCCCCATGATCATCGGACAGGAGGAAGGGGCTTCCTATGTGGCCTCCGATGTGCCGGCGATCCTCAAATACACCCGGAATGTCTACTACATCGGCAACCTGGAGATCGGCCGCCTGCGGAAAGGGGAGGTGACCTTTTACAACCTGGACGGGGAGGAGATACAAAAGGAGCGGACCGCCGTGGAATGGGACGCGGAGGCGGCTGAAAAGGCCGGCTACGAGCATTTCATGATGAAGGAGATCCATGAGCAGCCCCGGGCGGTGGCGGATACCCTCCATTCCTTTATCCGGGACGGCCGGATCGACCTTTCGGAGATCGGCCTGACGGAGGAGGCGCTGCGGGAGATCAGCCGGATCTGCATCGTGGCCTGCGGCTCCGCCTACCATGTGGGCATGGCGGCCCAGTACGTCATCGAGGACCTGGCGAAGATCCCGGTGCGGGTGGAGCTGGCTTCGGAATTCCGCTACCGCCGGCCCCTGCTGGATTCCGGGGAGCTGGTGGTCATCATCAGCCAGTCCGGGGAGACGGCGGACAGCCTGGCGGCGCTGCGGGAGGCGAAGGCCATGGGGAACCGGACCCTGGCCATCGTCAACGTGGTGGGCTCCTCCATCGCCCGGGAGGCGGACCAGGTCTTTTATACCCTGGCAGGGCCGGAGATCGCGGTGGCTACCACCAAGGCCTACAGCACGCAGCTCATCGCCTGCTACGGCCTGGCGGTGCAGGCGGCCATGGCCCGGGAAAAGATCACCCGGGAGGAATATGAGCGGCTGATCGGGGAACTCCAGAGCCTGCCGGAGAAGATCGAAAAGATCATCGAAGACAAGGAGCGGCTGCAGTGGTTCGCGGCTAAACAGGCGGCGGCCCACGATGTATTCTTTATCGGCCGTGGGATCGACTACGCCATATCCCTGGAGGGCAGCCTGAAGATGAAGGAGATCAGCTACATCCATTCGGAAGCCTACGCGGCCGGGGAGTTAAAGCACGGCACGATCTCCCTGATCGAGGAGGGGACCCTGGTCATCGGCGTGCTGACCCAGCCGCAGCTGTACGAAAAGACCGTGAGCAATCTGGTGGAGTGCAAAAGCCGGGGGGCCTATCTGATGGGGCTGACAACCTATGGGAACTACAATATCGAAGATACAGCGGACTTTGTGACCTACATCCCGAAGACGGATCCTCATTTCGCGGCGTCCCTGGCGGTGATCCCGCTGCAGCTCATCGGATACTACGTATCCGTGGCCAAGGGACTGGATGTAGACAAACCCAGGAACCTGGCGAAAAGTGTGACGGTGGAATAAGTTTTTTTCTTCGGGCAGCCGCTTGACAGAATGTTTTTATGCTGTTATAGTAATAATACCTGACTTTCAGAGTTGGATGGTAAAAAATGGTGTTAAGCCACGGATTAAAATCTGTGACTTAACATCTTTTTTATTTGTGATTCCGAGAGAAAATAAGAGGTGAGCGGAAGTCCTGTCTTCTGTGCAAATTCCCGGATAAATGTTGAGCTCCTTGTTAGATTTATGTACTTCCTTTCAGAGACCCGGGCTGCACGGAACTGTTTAAAAAAGTTCAAGATGTCTTCAGAACAATACCGGTCTCCTAAGACTTTAAACTGCAGCAGGCGGGTCAAAAGGACAGCAAGATAGCAGATCAGGAAATGGCCTGTGATGGTATCTTCCTTCTGGAGATATACTGGTCTTGCGTCCAACTGTGACTTCATGATCCGGAAGGATTCTTCAATCCGCCATAAGTTGTGGTATGTATGGTATACTTCTGAGTCTGACATATGGATCTCTGATGTAACAAAAAGATTATAACCAGCCAGTGCCTGCGCTTTTTCGATCGCTTTTTCATTCATAAGCACCTTTACTTTATCTTTTGATTTCTTCCCTTCTTCATCAACGGCCTGAAAGGTCACAAATTTTGCGCTGTCCCCGTATTCGGATCTTTTTGCCTGGCCTGCCCGAAGGATTTTTGCTTTTTCTATCTGTCTGCTGATTTCATTCTTTTGTTTTTTGGCGAGCTGAGGATTATAGACAGCTACTCGTTTTTCCTGTAACCGTACAATCTTTTCCCGCCCCTGTTCGTCCGTGTATTTATATGGGAAATCATCGACGCACTCTTTGATCCGATAAAGAAGATCCCCCTTTTCGTTTTTGACATCCCGGTAATCATTTTCCAATAAAACCCAGACCTGTTCTGTTTCCGGAAGCTGTTTCACAGACTTGGAGAAAAGATATCCATCTCCTGACTTTACTGCATGGAGGATATTTTCCGAACAATTCAATCCTTTGTCTGCCACCTGGATGGTTTTTCCGGAAATGTTGTTCCGGCTTTTCAGGTCATCGATCACCTTACGGATCACAGGCTTTTCACTTTCGTTGCCAGGATAGACCTTCATCCCGATCGGGATCTGATGAGCGTCAAGCAGGAGGCCCATTCCAACAATCGGATCCTTTCTATTCTCCTTGGAAGGCCCCTTCCGGCGGAAATCATCCTCCCTGTCGATCTCAAAGTAAAAGTTTGTACAGTCAAAATAAGTATGAGAAGTATCAAACGGGTATTTCCGGTTGATCTGATGGTTATAGATCTCAATGATCTTTTCATATTCGGAGCCGAGATACTCCAGTCCTGCATACAGCTGGTTCAGGGAAAATCTGGCAGGTTCATACAACTTTGGAAGTACTTCGTCAAAAGTTTTCGCTTTTGAACAAGGGCAGACCGCTCTGGAATAGATCAGGGAAGACAGGAGGGAAAACACATTAAACTTGAAATCCGTAGCAGTCTGCATAAGATCGATGTATTTCTTTACGCCCAGAGACTCATTGAGGTTCTTGAGAGGAAAGTATCCCAGGAGTTTTTCGGGAGTTTCCTCGGAAATCTGCAGATTTTTCTCGTTTTGCCGTTGATCTGCCAGTTGTTGGTTTAATTGGGCAACTTCATCTTTGAAGAAAGCAACCGGGTCGTCGATTCCTTTTTCCTGGAGCTCATGGACGTAACCAAGGGCTTTATAAGAACGGTGCGCGGTATTTTTCTTGCGTGGGTCATAAAAACTTTCATAAATCTGAAGATAAGTGCCTTTTTTCAGATTGGATTTTTTCAAAAAGTAAGCCATAAAATCACCTCTCCTCATTATAACACCATAACACCATTTAGTAAAGGGATTAAAAAATATTTTGTCAAGTTTTTAAAAAACAAAAAAAGCCAGCAAATATGCTGACTGTAAGAATTCAAGAAAAGAAACACTCTTAAAGTATTATGGTGTTAAAACTGAAAGACGGGAAGTTTTTTTCTTCGGGCAGCCGCTTGACAGAATGTTTTTATGCTGTTATAGTAATAATAGAACAAATAGGAAATTGAAAAGTCTGCCTGGGCAGGCTTTTCTGATAGATAATAGAGTTTGAGGTGATGACTATGGCAGCAAAGAGAGATTATTACGAAGTCCTGGGTGTTGCCAGAGACGCGGACCCGGGGACCATTAAAAAAGCATACAGGAAACTGGCTAAAAAATACCATCCGGATACCAATCCCGGTGATAAGACCGCGGAGCAGAATTTTAAGGAAGTGACAGAAGCCTACAATGTGCTCAGCGATCCGGAAAAGAAGAAACTGTATGATCAGTTCGGCCACGCGGCCTTTGACGGCAGCGGCGCAGGAGCGGGAGGAGCCGGAGGTTTTGACGGCTTCAGCGGCTTCGGCGGCTTCCAGAAGGGCGGCAGCGGAGGCTACCGGGAATATCATTTTACCGGCAGCGGAGCCGGCATGGATGATATTTTCGGGGACATCTTCGGAGATATGTTCCGGGGAAAGACCGGCGGCGGCTTTGACAGCCGGGATTTTCAGGACAGCCATTTTTACAGCGGCGGCGGGGCCTACCGCAGCCGCGGCGCGGATCTGAATACAGAAGTGACAGTTTCTTTTGACGAGGCGGCCTTCGGATGTGATAAACTGCTGAACTTCCGCAGGGACGACGGAAGCCTTCAGACCCTGCAGGTGCATATTCCGGCAGGGATCGATGAGGGACAGAGCATCCGCCTGAGGGGAAAGGGCATGGCCGGTTCCGGCGGCGGGGCCTCTGGTGATCTGATCATGAAAGTCCATGTGCAGGAAAAACCCGGATTTTCCCGGAAGGGCATGGATGTGTATTCGGTTGTCACAGTCCCCTTTGCCACGGCAGTGTTTGGCGGGGAGGCTGTGGTGCAGACGCTCAGCGGAAATGTAGTCTGCAGGATCAAAGAGGGAACCCAGTCCGGATCAAAGATCCGGTTAAGAGGCAAGGGTATTGTTTCTATGAAGGATCCCTCGGTCCACGGAGATCAGTATGTGACGGTGGAGGTTCAGGTCCCCAGAGATCTGAGCCCGGAAGCAAAGCAGAAGCTGCGGGAGTTTGAAGCCGCCTGCCGCAAAAGCGGCGGCAAAAGATGGAGCGCGGCCTGACAGATAAATAAAAGATGAGAAGGAGCCTCTCCTTTCCGGAAACGGAAGGGGGAGGCTCCTTTGCTGTTGGTCAGATCCGGGCGGGGATGTGGAAGTATTCCTGCATGATCGATGCCATTTCCTCACGGCTCTCGATTTCTTTGGAGTAGGTTTCTCCGTTTACCGTCCGGGTAAAGATCCGGTCTGTGATGCTGTTGGATCCCGCTTCCGTGCGGATGTTCACGGACCGGCGCTGAAGGAATGCGGAATCCGGGCTGTTGGAGCAGTAGTAGTTCATCGTAAGAAAGTTAACATTGTCCTGGGGCATGGTGTAAAACTGGATCACATTTTCACGCTCTCCTGAAGAGGTGATCCGGCCCATGGTCCACCAGAAATCATCTGCCCGGCGGATATAATAGGTTTCCCGGCCAAGCTCCGCCTTCGCGCCGTCTTCTATCAGCAGGGCTGCCGGAGGCATGGGGCCGCCGAAGCCCACATCACAGAAGTAGTATTTCGAGTCGATCTCCACGATGATCCCCCGGTGCAGGGTGGGTGGAAGGAAGTCTTTTTTCCGCACGATCCGGCAGATGCAGGAGGTGGCGCGGTATCCCAGATCCCGGAGAAACTGGGTAAACAGCCCGTTCAGCTCAAAACAGTAGCCGCCCCGGTGATTTTCGATCACTTTGCGGTACAGGTCAGAAATTCCCAGAGAAATCTGGCGGTGGTAGTCGTAGATATCCAGGTTTTCAAAGGGGATCCTGCACTGATGGGCAAAAATAAGACGGTCCAGGTACTCTTTGTCCAGGCGGTCGGACCGGGGAACCTGCAGGCGCTCCAGATACCGGTCCAGGTCCGGAATATGTTCGTTCAGGTTTTCATACATAATTCTTCTGTGCTCCTTGTGATAAAAATAGTTGCTCTGCGTTTTATTATAAAGAAATTATTTTCAAGATACAACCGGAGAAACGGAAAAAAAGAAATTCAGCACCTTTACTGAGAGCCACTGTACAAAAAGTCGAAATGAAAAAGAAATGATATCAACTTTGTGCGGATTTACCAATACACCCCTGTGATCTATACTGTTTGTTAGATTAATCGTCAAAAGGATTGTGCAATCTAAGGGAGAAAGGAGAGGTTAGTATGAGTGCGGAAGGTAAGAAACCTGGTACTTCCAAAGAGCGCAAAGGCCTCAGCCGGGCGCTGAAAATGTTTTACGGCGTAGGGGACTGCGGTTTTACGCTTATGAGCAATGTGGAGAGTTATTTCTTTAATGTGTTTTTGACAAATCTGGCGGGCTTTCCTTTGGCGGTGGTGACAATGATCACGACCATATCCAGCGCCATTGACGCCGCGCTTTCCTGGATGTACGGCGCGATCCTGAACAGTATCAAGCCGAAAAAATGGGGGCGCTACCGCTCCTGGCTGGTGCTGCTTCCGTGGATCGTTCCGTTTTTGTACGCGTTCCAGTTTATTAAGGTCGGCAGCGGAGCGCTGTCTGTGGCGGTGATCATCATAGCGGCGGTAGCCAGTCATGTGGTGTGGAATTTCCCCTATGTGGCCAATGTGTCTATGATCGCCGTGGCCGGAAAAACTCCGGAGGAGAGGGCGCAGCTGTCCTCTACCAGAGCGGCCTGGGCCAACCTGTCAAAGGTTATTTTCTCTTATGTGGCTACGCCTCTGGCGGCGGTTTTTGCCGGAGTGATCGGCGAGACCAACAAATACGGAGCAGTGGCCTTTGTACTGGGCTGCGTCATGGCATTCCTCTATTTTGCCCACTTTAAAATGTTTGACGGGTACGAGAAAGTCGAGACATTCAGCAAAGAGACAGCTAAAAAGGACAAAGATAAAACCTCCGGCATGGATCTTTTGAAGGCTCTGGGACAGAATCCGCCTCTGATCATGCTGCTGCTGTCTGATCTGGCAAAATGGATGTTTAATTTTGTGATCGCCGGAGCTGCTTCCTACTACTTTATTTATGTGGCGAAAAACGAAGGCCTTCTGGCTACCTACATTCTGATTTCCAATATTCTCTGCGTCATCGGCTCTTATCTGGCGAAAAATATGGCGAAAAAGCTTTCTACCAGAAGCGCCACCATCTACACCTTCTTTGCCATGGCGGCCATTCTGATCGTGGCAAACTTTGCCTACACCAATGTGTGGCTGGTGATTGTGCTGATGTCGGTGGCCCAGTTCGGGTACGGCATTGCCTATGCCTGCACACCTGCCCTGTATGCGGATACCATCATCTATTCCGAGTGGAAAACAGGAAAGAACGCCACCGGATGGATCAGCGGTCTGCAGAATGTTCCCCTGAAGGTAGGCGTTATGACCCGAGGAATTATCATTACAGGCTGTCTGGCAATGGCTAATTTCAGCAAGGACATCGACCCGGCGGCAGCTTCCGTAGAGCTTCAGAAGGGAATCTGCGTAGCGTTTATGATCATTCCGGCCATCGCCCTGGTGGTGGCGGCGCTGCTGCTGCTGTTCGGATTCCGTCTGACCCAGGATAAGGTCGAGAAATATCAGGCGGAGATCGCGGCCCGGAAAACAGCCTGAGTATGTATGAAATGGAGGATAAAGAAATATGGCGATTTTTAACGAGGAAGAACTGAAAATTATAGGTGAATACAGTATGCCCGGCATTTACGGCGCTCCGGACAGCGTTGTGCCGAAGTATAATTATCCCATTACCCCGAAAGAAAATATGATCCGCATGCTGGAGGGGAAGATGCCGCTTTGGGTGCCGAACCAGACCATCGACAATAATGCGGTCCAGCCCCTGGTCATGCCGGACGCCCGGGCGAGAAATTTCGGCGGCACAGACTGGTTCGGGATCGAGTGGGAATATGAGCCCAAGACAAAAGCGGCCATGGTTAAGCCGGGGACCAGAAGGCTTTCCGAGATTTCCCGGTGGAGAGAAGAGCTGGTGTGGCCGGATCTTTCCGCCATTGACTGGAAGAAAGATTATGAGGAGAACTACAAGGGCAGGATGGCGGAGGACCGCTTCAGCTATTTTGTCATCGTAAACGGTCTGTTTGAGAGGACCGCGGATCTTACCAGCTTTGAGGACGCGTTCTGCGCGCTGCTGGAGGAGCCGGAGGAACTGACTGCTTTCTATGACAGGCTGGTGGACTGGCACATTGAACTGATCAAAATCGCGAAGGAAGTTTACAATGTGGATATGATCCTGTTCCATGACGATATGGGAACCCAGATCAGCACCTTCTTCTCACCGGATATTTACAGGGAACTGTTCCTGCCCCAGTATCAGAAAATTACGAAAGCCGCCCATGATCTGGGAATGTATATCTGCCTGCATTCCTGCGGATGCATCTCCACCCTCATGCCTCTGATCATCGAGGCCGGGTTTGACGCCTGGGAGGGCCAGGACAGCGCCAATGACAAAAAGGCCATTATGGACCAGTACGGAAAGGATCTGGCCCAGTGTACCCTCTACATTATTCCGGCCGATATGAGCGATGAGGACGCGGTGGCGGATATCCATAAAAAAGTGGATGATCTGGCGGGAACAGGCCGGTTTGCCTGCCGCCTGCGGGATGAAAAGCCGGACCGGGCGGTAAATCTGGCAGAGGAACTGTACCGTTACAGCCGTGTAAAATATATGGAAATGGGGGAATGATCTATGCTCACACCGAAAGAAAATTTTCTGGAAACGCTGAAAAAGGACGGAAAGCCGGACCGCCTGGTCAATCAGTACCAGCCTTTTGTGCCGATCATGAATGATCCTCTGCAGCGGTATACCAGAGGAAACCGGGTAAGAGGAACCACATCCGTGGACAAATGGGGAACGGAGATCCTTTTTCCGGAGGACGCCCCGGGACCTATGCCCCATGTCACCAATGAAAACAAAGTCTGTCCGGATATAACCCGCTGGAGAGAGTATGTGAAAGTGCCGGATCTTGCGGCCAACTGCAGCGAGGGCTGGGAGGACGCGCTGGACAGCGCCGCCCAGGTGGACCGCTCCCAGAAACTGGTTATGGGATTTATGGGTACAGGTGTTTTTGAACAGTGTCATTTTCTGATGGGCTTCGAGGATACGCTTATGAATTTCCTTCTGGAGCCGGAAGCCATGCATGAGCTGGTGGACGCGGTGGCGGAATATCGTTTCCAGTACGCGAAGCTTTTGGTGGACCACCTGAAGCCGGATGTGATCCTTTCCCACGATGACTGGGGATCAAAGAGAAGTCTGTTTATGCAGCCGGATATCTGGAGAGAATTTTTCAAAGAACATTACAGAAGAATTTACGGCTACATGAAGGAGCATGGCGTGATCGTGATCCACCACGCGGATTCCTTCTGCGAACCGATCGTGGAAGATATGGCGGAGATCGGCATCGATGTGTGGCAGGGAGTCCTTCCTGAAAATGACATCGTAAAGCTTCAGAAAGAACTGGACGGCCGGATGACGCTGATGGGAGGAATTGACGCTACCATCGACAGAAAGGATTCCACAGAGGAAGAGATCCGGGCGGATGTGCGCAGGGCCTGCAGCACCTACGGACCGGGAGGCCATTATATCCCCTGCATGACCTACGGCCTGGCAGGTACGATTTATCCTAAGACGGATGAGATCATTGCCGACGAGATCGACCGTTACAATAAAGAAACATACGGTGTATAATTAAATCTGTATCAGGGCGTCCGCCGGGCGCCCTGAACGCGGCAGAGGAGTTGTTTGCCGGACTTTGGAACAGAGGAGAATCTATGGAAGAACTGATTGAAAAATTTAAAGGCGCCGCCCCAAGGTTCAGGCTGAACGTCCGCATGATCGCGGACGCCCTGGAGAGAGCCGGGAAAAAGATCCAGTATTACTGCGGACGCGATGAGTGCCGTCTGGAGGGAGCCAGGATTTTTTATCCGGGTATGCAGATGAAAGAAAACTATATTTATCTGGTACAGAGTCAGGAATTTGACCGGCAGCTCAGCCAATATAAAGGTGCCGCTTTTGTGATCCAGGGAAAGGCGGACCCGTCTCTTCTGCCGGAAGACTCCTCCCTGATCCAGGTCATCGACGGCAGCCAAAGTCTGGAGATTTTTGAGATCCTCCAGGATACTTTTGAGATGTATAAAAAATGGGACTGGAGGCTTCAGAGAGCCCTGTACAGCAGCCGTCCGCTGGATGAAATGGTGCTGGCCAGCATTGAAGTCTTCCGGAATCCCATGTTTATCCACGACACCAACTTTTTTATCATCTCCGACCCGAAGCATGTTCCGGAAATGCTGGAATGGAGCACGGATCCCAGAACAGGGAGAAAGATCGTGCCGCCCCAGGTCATCAATGATTTTATGGTGGATATGGTTTACCTGGAGGGCATGAAGAACAAGCAGGCGGTGCTGTATCCGGCGGAACAGAGAGGGTACAGGATCCTGTATTATAATCTGTGGAACGACGGCCGCTACGCCGGAAGGATTCTGGTAGACGAGATAAAAAATCCGATCCAGCCCGGGGATTATCCTGTGCTGGATTATCTGGGCAAGCTGGTGGAAGCCTGTCTGAAAAACCGGAGGATCACCTGGATGCATCCGGAGAACGACGCGGAACGGTTTTATCCGGATTTTCTGGAGCAGAAGGAGAAGGATGAGAGGCGGATCATGAATTACCTCCACTATATGGACTGGGACCGCCGGGACCGCTACTGCTGTCTCAGTATCGAGGCGGATCAGAAAGAGTTCGGAGCCGTATCCTCCATGGCTACCCTGGGACAGATCGAGGCCCAGATTTCCGCGGGGCAGGCTGTCTATTACAATAACGGGATTGTGGTGGCCATCAACCTTTCCTGCGCTGGCAGCAGCATCGCGGAGATTTTGAGCAAGCTGGCAGTGCTGCTCCGGGACGGACTGCTGAAAGCAGGAGTCAGTTCGGAAATCGATGATTTCTTCCAGCTTCCGCAGGCCTACCGGCAGGCCTGCATCGCCCTGGATTTCGGAAGAAACAGCGACAGCATGTACTGGTATTATTATTTCGACGACTATATGCTGGAATATATGATCGACTGCGCCAGCCGGGAGATCCCGGTGGGGCTTCTTTGCTCGGACAGCCTGAAGCGGCTGAAAAAATATGACGCGGAAAATCACACGGAACTTTACAATACTCTCAGGGTCTATCTGAAACTGGACCAGAACGTGCTGCAGACCTCCAAGGAACTGTTCGTCCACCGGAGCACCGTGTTTTACCGGCTGGAGCGGATCCAGAAGCTGACCGGAATGGATCTTGGAAATGCCGGTGAGCGGCTGAAGCTGCTGATTTCATATTATATGCTGGAACGGGCCCTCTAGGCCGGAAAATACGGCCGGGATCCGGGATCAGAAAATTCCCAGATCCTGCAGCAGGATTTTCAGGCCGATGGCGATCAGCACAATGCCGCCGATGAGTTCGGAGACAGATTTGTTTTTCGCCCCGAAGAGATTGCCTGCTTTTATGCCCAGAGCGGACAAAACCATGGTGATGATGCCGATGACGGCAATGGAAGAGTAGATGTTGATCTCCATAAAAGCAAAGGAAACGCCTACGGCCAGAGCGTCAATGCTGGTGGCTACGGCCAGGGGAAGCATTGCCTTCACGGAAAAGGAAGCGTCCAGTTTTTCTGCCGGTTCCCTGGATTCCCGGATCATATTGATGCCGATGAGGGCCAGAAGCCCGAAGGCGATCCAGTGGTCCACGCTGGCCACCAGAGAACTGAAGCTGGAGCCGAGACAGTAGCCCAGGTAAGGCATCAGGGCCTGGAAGCCGCCGAAGTACAGGCCGGCTGTCAGCATGTGCCTGAAACTGATTTTTCCCACCGAAAGTCCCTTGCAGATGGACACGGCAAAAGCGTCCATGGACAGTCCCACTGCCACGGCCAGAAGTTCTAATATACCCATCTTTTTATCCTCCTTGCAACGCAGTCCGGCCGGGGCCGGGATCTTCAAACCAATTTCTCCGCGCAAAAAATGGCGGGACTATCTGCGCCGCAGATAAGTCTCGCCATTTAAGAGAATACCAGAAAAAATCTCCAGTATGTTGATATTCCCACACCTTTGTGCCGACTACTCCCTTATTCCCGACCATTATAGCAGAGCCTGGGGAGGGCTGGCAAGTAAAAATTTCGTGAAGACTCCGGCCGTCAGTCCTCGGAAACCGGGAAGACCTCTGCCGTCAGGATGTGTCCTTCCGGTTTGCTCCGGCGGGCTGAGCCGTCTAAGGATACGGTAAGGGTTTCATAGTGATCCGGGTTTTCGTAATCTTTGCCTGTGCCGTCATCATCGTACAGCTGGTAGCTGCCCGTCCGGGAAAGGTAGGCCACGGCGCGGAGCCGGGTTGTGTCCAGCTGCTCCACGTTTTCCGCGGCCGGGGCCAGGGGCAGGATATGATCCCGGCGCAGGAAAAAGATCAGTTCATTCTCAGCCGCCTCCACATAGTGATATCCGGCTTTCATTTCCCGGAAGCGGAAGTCCTCCGGACCGGATGTGGTGATCAGGAGCATATTTTCCGGAAGATATACGCTGCGTCCCCGGGCGTTCTGCTGGCAGACAGGCGCCAGCATCAGTCCCTCTCCCAGGAGGAGCTGATCTTCCACGAAGGACGCTTCCCGGTCATCCGGATAATCAAAAGAGAGGGGGCGGAACATCATATCATTGTTCAGGGCTGCCTTCATATACTCGCTGTACAGGTAGGGGAGCAGGCAGTAGCGGAGCCGGATGATCTGCCGGAGGGATTCCATGTTGGAAAAACGGTATGCCTCCTGCTCTCTGGTGCCCATGGCGGAGTGATTGCGCATCAGAGGAGTAAAGATGCCGAACTGCAGCCAGCGCAGCATCAGATCTTCTGTGGTATCGTCTCCGAAACCTCCCAGGTCCGCTCCGGTGTAAAGAAAGCCGCACATATTCAGGGAGGGCATCATTTTTACGTTCATCAGCAGATGGGACCACCAGGACAGATTGTCTCCCTGCCAGATGCCGCCGTACCGGTGCATTCCTATATAGGAAGAGCGGGAGAACATGAGAATTCTTTTGTCGGGTTCCAGCTCCTCAAATGCTTCCCCGGCCGCCCGGGTCATATTGTAGCCGTACAGGTTGTGCACCTTGTCGTGGCGGATTTTCGGGCGGCCCTTTCCCGGCTCGTGATAAAAGCTGCGGTAATCCTCCGGGTTGTTGGCCAGGGTGTTGATAAGGCCCAGAAGCTCATTGGTCTTGTCCAGATCCAGGTTCTGTCCTTTAAAGGCGGCGGCCTGGTCCAGCACTTTGTTCAGCCTTTTGGGGGAGTAGAAAATCGCCGGTTCGTTCATGTCGTTCCAGAAGCCGTCAATCCCCATATCCAGCAGAATTTTATATTTCTGGCCGAACCACCGGCGAACCTTGGGGTTCAGCATGTCGGGAAAATACGACTGCCCCGGCCAGACGGCTCCCACAAATTCCCTGCCGTCCTCTTCTTTGCAGAAATATCCGTTTTTCAGACCTTCCTCGCAGACGAAGTAGCCTTCCTCCGCCTTTACGCCGGCGTCGATAATGGGAACCAGGTGAATGCCCTCTTTTTTCATATCGGACACCAGGGCGGGAAGATCCGGAAATCTTTCTTTGGAGACAGTGAAGTCTTTATAGCGCTCCATATAGTCGATATCCAGATAGACAGCGTCCAGGGGGATTTTGTTTTTGCGGTGGTTTTCTGCCACCTGCCGGATGTCGGCCTCGGTCTTGTAGCCCCAGCGGCTCTGGCCGTAGCCGAAGGCCCATTTGGGAGGAATGTAGCTTCTGCCGATCATTTCCCGGAACTGGCGGACGATGGTGGTGTATTTGTGGTCTTCCGCCTCGATGAGATAAAGATCCAGATTCCAGTCCTCAGGAGTGATGGTCAGAGTGTCCCCTCTGGTGTAGCCGATGTCGAAGGTGATCTTTCCTGGATAATCGATAAAAATCCCAAAAGGCGCATCTCCTCCCAGAAGCAGAAAATTATGGGCTCCGTAGAGAGAACTGCGGGTTTCCAGGTGGTGGGGCTCATCGGAACAGTTGCTGATATAGATCCAGCCCCGTTTATTGATGCCCCGCACCTGTTCGCCCAGGCCGTAAACAGGAATTTCGGGCGCAAGCCTGCAGGAGATGCTTCCGCCTTCCCTGGAAAAATAGGGAAGCTCTCCGCTTTCAGAGGGGCAGGGGGTGACAACTGCTTCAGTGGGAAAAGGGGTTCCAAATGTAAATTTGCGGATCATGGGTTTCTCCTTTCGTTTTTTCGTTTTGTATGATACGATTATATCGGTAGCGGCCGGAAATTTCTTGTATATATCTGGCGGATTTTAACACAATCCTGCTGTGAGGAGAAAGCTGTGAAGGAAAAAGAACAATATCTTGAAAAAAACCGCCACGGAAGCCCCGGGTTTCCGGTAGAATATTATGACTGCGTTTATCCGGCGGGTCTGGCGGGGCTGCCGGTCCACTGGCATGAGGAGTTTGAGATTACCTGGGTGCGGGGCGGGAAATGCATGTATTTCATCGATCTGCAGCCGGTTCCTGTAGAGGAGGGGGATTTTCTGTTTCTGCCCTCCGGCGTTTTGCACGGCATTCCCGAGGGAAAGACAGATTTTTTGGAGACGGACAGCTTTGTGTTTCATCCGGAGATGCTGGGCGGCCCGGGAGATGTGTGCCGGACCAGATACCTTCTGCCGGTAGAGCGGGGAGAAATCCGCTTCCCCTTCGTGATTTCCGGGAAGGAGGCTGTGTCTCTCAGGCAGGTTTTCGGGAGACTGAAAAAGGTTTTTCTGCAGAAGGAATCCGGTTATGAACTGGAAGTAAAGGCCCTGCTGCTGCAGCTGACGGCCCTGCTGTTTCAGAGCGTGCCCTTTGAGCGGAAGATCCGGGAGAACCGGCAGGTGGTGGAAAAACTCAAGACTGCCCTGCAGTATATCCAGGGACATTATCAGCAGCCGGTCACAGTGGGGGAACTGGCAGAACTGTGCCATTTCAGCGAATATTATTTTATGCGCTTTTTTAAACAGTATATGAATATGACCTGCATTGAGTATCTGAATCAGTACCGGATAAAGATTGCCGCCGGAAAACTGGCGGATACCGCTGCCAGTGTGACGGACATCGCTCTGGACACCGGGTTCAATAATCTTTCCTATTTTAACAGGGTATTTAAAAAAAGCTTCGGCATGACGCCCGGGGAGTACAGAAAAGCCGCGGCCCGGCCGGGAGCCGGGGAGCGCGGAGAAGATTAAAGAGGCAGAACGTTCGTTCTGCCCCTTTCGAGTTTTACGGGAGGCTGAAGGCCGGGGCCTTTTTTGGCCGGCGTCAGCCGAACAGGGAGAAAGCCACAAAGACAGAGGCCAGCAGGGAGGACACCAGGGATACCACGGTGATCTGCGTATTAATGGAAGGGCCGGCCGTATCCTTAAAAGGATCCCCCACAGTATCGCCGATGACGGCGGCTTTGTGGGCCTCGCTGCCTTTTCCGCCTTCCGCTCCGGCCTCAATGTATTTTTTGGAGTTGTCCCAGAGACCTCCGGAGTTGGACATAAACAGAGCCAGCAAAAGTCCGCTTACAATATTGCCCAGCAGGAATCCTCCGATGGACAGAGGACCGCCGATGAGCCCGACGATCACGGTGGCGATGATGGTCATGAGTCCCGCGGGGATCAGTTCCCGGAGAGAGCCGGCGGTGGCAATATCGATGCACTTGTCGTATTCCGGCTTTACCCCTTCCTTTCCTTCCCGGAGCCCTTTGATGCTGTCGAACTGCCGGTGGATCTCCGCCACCATCCGCTGGGCGTTTTTATCTACGCCGAGGATCAGCATGGCGGAAAATACGGCGGGAATAGCGGCGCCCACCAGGATGCCGAAAAATACAGTGGGGGACATGATGTCGAAGCCGGTGATCAGCGGTTTGCCCGCCGCGGCCAAAGCAGTGTTGGCTTCCGACATAAAGGCTCCAAGCAGGGAGATGACCGTCAGGCCTGCCGCTCCGATGGAGAAGCCTTTTGTCACAGCTTTCACGGTGTTTCCGGCGCTGTCCAGCTCGTCCGCGGCGCGGATCGTCTCTTCTCCCAGGCCTCCCATTTCCGCCAGGCCTCTGGCGTTGTCCACGATGGGGCCGTAGGCGTCGTTGGAGATGATCATGCCCACGATGGAGAGCATGCCCACCGCCGCCATGGAGATGCCGAAGATGGCGTAGCCCTCTCCCATAGGAGCGCAGAGCTGATAGGCGATCAGAGCGGAGACTGCGATGCCGGCCATGGCCGGAAGGGCGGAGATAAATCCGTAGGAAACTCCGGAAAGAACGGTGAAAGCAGGGCCGGAACCGGAAGCATGGGCCACCCGCCCTACTACAGGTTTCGTGTCATCGGTAAAATAGTCCGTTGTGATCCCGATGATCACGCCTACCAGAAGGCCCGTGGCGGAAGCGCCCCAGATCCTCCAGGAGAAGCCGTCGAAGATCAAAGTGGCGGCGGCGGTCAGGACCAGGAATACGCCGGTGGTGACATAGGTGGAAGAATTCAGAGCCCGGGTGGGATTTCCGTGCTTTCCGATCCGGGCGGTGGCGATGCCGATGACGGAAGCCAGAAGACCCAGGATCGCGTAGCAGAATACCATGGACAGGTTGGCGAATTTTCCGCCGGACAGGGACTGGGCCAGAACCAGGGCGGAAGCCATGGCGGCCACATTGGAGTCGAACAGATCGGCGCCCATGCCGGCCACATCCCCCACATTATCCCCTACATTATCGGCGATGACAGCGGGATTTCTGGGATCATCCTCCGGAATGCCCAGCTCCACCTTTCCGGTCAGATCCGCGGATACATCGGCGGTTTTGGTAAAGATCCCTCCGCCCGCTTTTGCGAACAGAGCCAGGGAACTGGCGCCGAAGGAGAAGCCCAGGAGAATGGAGGAATCCCCGGCGATCATCAGGACAGCGGCCACGGCCAGGAGGGAGCAGCCCACCACCAGAAGGCCCATGACGGCGCCGCCCCGGAAGCCGATGAGAAAGGCCGGCTTGATCCCTTTCTGAGCCCCTTCCGCTGCCCGGGAATTGGAAAGAGTGGCTACCAGGATACCGATCTTTCCGGCGACAGCGGAGAGAGCTGTACCTGCCAGATAGGCCAGAGCCATGGCCAGATTGTCCAGAGGACTGCCGGCCCAGACAGGGGACGGGAGAAAGACGAAGATCGCGGCGGCGGCCACCGAGGCGAAGATTGCCAGGATTTTATATTCCCGCCGCATGAAGGTGTTGGCCCCGGCTTTGATCAGCGCCGAGACTTCTATGATCCGGGTGTTTTCGGCAGGCTGTTTTTTAACCCACAGATACAGATAGGCGGCAAAGGCGAAAGCCAGAGCGGCCACCAGAAATGACAGACCATAGAAAAGAGATAATTGATTTTCCATACTGTAACCCTACCCTTCTACACTTTTTTCGGAATATATAGAATTTATTCCGATTATATTCAGTATAATTTTCGGCGAATCCGGTGTCAAGAGTGTTTCATTAGATAAAAAAGAGGAAAATTTTAAAAAGATGTCCTGCGCTTTTTGGGGCTTTTTTAATGGGAATAAGTGTGATATAATAAACACCAGGCCCAAAAGGCAAAGAATTTTCGGCAGAAGGGGAGCCGTGAACAAAGAGATACAGAAGAGCTGCGAGGGGAAAAGATGAAAAGACAGAAGAAAAATGTTGCGAAAATGTTAAGTTTCTGCCTGGCCGGAGCGGTAGCCTGCACCGGCATTCTTCCGGTATTTGCCGGGGAATCCCGGGAAGATGAGGAAGAGCAGGAGAGACTTGTGATTTATCTGGACAAAACCGGGGGCCTGGACACCAACGAGGGGATTTCCGGCGAGAAGCCGCTGAAATCCGTGAAAGCGGTCCGGGAATACCTGGAAAAACTGGAGGAGGATTCCCAGGAAAAGGAGGAGTCCGATAAGAGCCAGTCCCGGGAGGAAGAACTGCTGGTAGTCCTCTGCGAGAAGACGACGCTGACGGAAAGCGAAGAGAAACTGCTGGAGGAGGACGGCTTTGTGATCCTCACGGAAGAGGAGTATCAGGAACTTCTGGAGAAGGAAGAAGCAGAAGAGGAGGAGATGGAGAGCACTCCGACGCCTGCTCCCACGGAGAAACCGGAGGATCAGGAGGAAGAAGAGCCTGCCGGCACGCCTGCGCCTACCCCGGATTCCGGTGAAGAGCCGGAGGAGGACACAGAGGAGATCCCGGTGACGCCGTCGCCGGCCCCTGCTCCGGAAAAACCGGAAGACCAGAAGCCTGAAGAGGATGAAAAGACTCCCGAAGGCCAGGAGCCTGAAGAGGATGAAAAAGCTCCGGAAGACCAGAAGCCTGCAGAGGACGAAAAGACTCCGGAAGACCAGAAGCCTGCAGAGGACGAAAAGACTCCGGAAGACCAGAAGCCTGCAGAGGACGAAAAGACTCCGGAGAACCAGGAGCCTGAGAAAGATGAGGAGGCAGACGCTTCCAAAGATGCAGCTTCCGGAAAGGAAGACTCCGGAAAGAAAGATTCCGATAACCAGAAGGAACAGGAGACCGGAAAGGATGAGGCAGACTCTCAGAAAAAAGCCGGTACGGACGAGAAGCTTCAGCTGTCGGCCCTGGCGCTGACTGATGAAGAGCCGGAGGAGACAGCCGGAGAAACGGCTGGTGAGCCGGCAGAAACAGAAGAGGCAGAAGAAACAGAAGAAACAGAGCCGGAGGAGAAGCCTCAGGCAGATCCGGAACCGGAGGAGGAAGAGCCCCAGGAGGAGCCTGAGGCGGCTGCGGAGCCGGAACCTGAGCCTGCGGATACCAGGGTAGCGGCTGCGGACAGCGGAGAGACTGCGGATATCCAGAGGATCCAGGCCAGGACTCTTCCCGGATTTGATCTGGTAGGCGGGGGGATTTCAGCCCTGAAGCCCGGAAAAGGCAGCAGTTCCGGAAACTCCCTGACCGGATCATCAGGATCCGGGAACAACAGTGTTACTCCCAGCCCGGAGCGCCCGGTAAATACCGGGGATCTGAGCCAGATCCTTCCCTACAGCCTGAGCATGGCAGTGGCTGTTCTGGGAGGCGGCGTAATGATGCGGCTCCGCCTGGAAAACAGGAGAAACGCCTGCCGGGCAGGCTACAGGCAGGAACTGGAAAAATTCCGGGAGGACTGCAAAATAGAGTGATAAAACGAACAACCCTTCCATATATAGTATATGGGAGGGTTTGTTTATGGAAAAATCAAGATTTAACAGGCGCAGGATACTGTCTGTGGTCAAGGGGCTTCTGGCGGCTTACGCCGTCACAGCTGTGCTCCTGATGCTCCTGGCCCTGCTGGTGCTGAAACTGAATCTTTCAGGGGGAGCCGTGGCTGTGTGGGTGATGGTGATCTATCTTCTCTCCTGTTTTCTGGGCGGCTTTCTTCTGGGGAAGGGGGTAGGAAAGAACAAGTTCCTCTGGGGAGCGGTTCTGGGGGCGGTATACTTTGTGCTTCTGATGATCCTGTCCGCGGCGGCCGGACCCGGAAATTTCGGCGGAGCCGGAAAAGTGTTTTCAACCTTTCTGCTCTGCTGCGCCGGGGGCATGGCGGGAGGCATGCTGGCGTGAACCGGGAAAAGCGGGTTTGCTTCAGTTTCTTCATAGTTTCTTGCAAAAAGAAAGGGCCTATGATATAATGGTCACGGCAACAGGGCCGAAAAGGCCGCGGACTGCCGGTATCGATCCGGAAGAAACCCTGTCTCCGGCGGTACATATCAGAACATGAAGGAGGAACGGATGATGAAACATATCAAGACGCTGAATACCAGAAACTTACAGAACACTGTGAAAAAAGGCGGATGCGGCGAGTGCCAGACTTCCTGCCAGTCAGCCTGCAAGACTTCCTGCACAGTAGGAAATCAGAGCTGCGAAAATACAAAATAAGAGAAAACTGTCATATGCGCCGCGGGTGCAGACAGCAGTGAGTGGAAGGTGTTCCCACGCCGGGGTTCCGGCTGGGGGCACCTTCTAATGTCGTCAGAGATTCGCGGTAAAAAGATGGATCAGCAGTAGAAAGGAAAGGCTTCGTGATTTATCGATATAAGAATAATGGTTATAATCTGGTGCTGGATGTAAACAGCGGCTCCGTCCATGTGGTGGACGAGCTGTGTTATGAGGTACTGGGACTTCTGGATCAGGGAAAGACCCTGGAAGAGATCCAGGATAAGCTGGCCGGCCAGTATTCCGCCGATGATGTGGCGGAGGTCTGCGCGGAATGCGAGGAACTGCGGCAGGAAGGGATGCTGTTTACGGAAGATGTGTACCGGGGAGCCATCGATCATTTCCAGGAACGGCCCACGGTGGTAAAGGCTCTGTGCCTTCACATCGCCCACGACTGCAATCTGGCCTGCAGATACTGTTTTGCCGAGGAAGGAGAGTACCATGGCCGGAGGGCCCTGATGTCTCTGGAAGTGGGAAAGAAGGCCCTGGATTTCCTCATTGCCAACTCAGGAAACCGCAGAAATCTGGAAGTGGATTTCTTCGGAGGCGAACCTCTGATGAACTGGGAGGTTGTAAAGCAGCTGGTGGCTTACGGCAGGGAACAGGAAAAGATCCACAACAAGAATTTCCGGTTTACCCTTACCACCAACGGCGTGCTGCTGAATGATGAGGTGATGGAATTCTGCAACCGGGAGATGGGCAATGTGGTCCTGAGCATCGACGGAAGAAAAGAAGTCCATGACCGGATGCGGCCCTTCCGGAAGGGAGCGGGCAGCTACGATCTGATCGTCCCGAAATTCCAGAAATTCGCGGAAAGCCGGGGCCAGCAGAATTACTATGTCAGAGGGACTTTTACCCATTACAATCTGGATTTTGCCAAGGATGTGCTGCATCTGGCGGATCTGGGATTCAAACAGATCTCCGTGGAGCCGGTGGTGGCTCCGCCTACAGAAGATTACGCCATCCGCCGGGAGGATCTGCCGGTGATCCTGGAACAGTATGACATCCTGGCCCGGGAGATGATCCGCAGAGAGAAGGAAGGCAGAGGATTTAATTTCTTCCATTTCATGGTGGATCTGACGGGAGGCCCCTGCGTCTACAAGCTGCTTTCCGGATGCGGATCCGGAACAGAATATCTGGCGGTAACACCCTGGGGAGACCTTTATCCCTGCCATCAGTTCGTGGGAGAAGAAAAATTCCTTCTGGGCAATGTGGACGAGGGTGTGACCCGGACTGATATCTGCCGGGAATTTAAAAAATGCAATGTTTACGCGAAAGAAGAGTGCGGAAAATGCTTCGCGCGCTTTTACTGCAGCGGCGGCTGCGCGGCGAATTCCTACAATTTTACAGGACGGATCAACGATGTTTACGAGATCGGCTGCGTCATGCAGAAAAAGCGGATCGAGTGCGCCCTGATGATCAAAGCCGCGCTGGCGGAACAGGAATATTTAAAGTAAAAGAAGGAAAAAGACATGAAGAAAAAACAAAGCGTGGTCGTTCTGATCCTCAGCCTGATCATGACGGCTCTTCTGGGAATTACGGTGATCCGGGGCTGGGGTCCCACCGGCACCGGAAGTATGGCGAATATCCGGACAGGACTGGATCTCTCCGGAGGAGTCAGCATTACCTTCCAGGCAGTGGAGGACAATCCTTCCCAGGAAGATATGAGCGATACTGTCAATAAACTGGAACAGCGTGTGCAGCAGTACAGCAACGAGGCCCTGGTCTACCAGCAGGGGACAAACCGGATCAGTGTGGAGATCCCCGGGGCTACCGATGCCAACGCGATTCTGGAAGAACTTGGAAAACCCGGATCTCTTCAGTTTGTAGATGAGGACGGCAACGTTGTGCTGGACGGAACGGACATTGCCGGAGCCGAGGGAACGGCCCGGGTGGATCAGACCACAGGACAGAGAGAGTACGTGGTGGAACTCACCATGACTTCCGCCGGAACCTCGAAATTTGCCGATGCTACCAGCAGCAACATCGGAAAGACCATATCGATCGTCTATGACGGGGATACCGTGAGCAGCCCCACCGTAAACAGCGCCATCACCAACGGGCAGGCGGTGATCGAGGGAATGTCCAGCATTGAGGAGGCGAAGAATCTGGCCTCCACCATCCGCATCGGAGCTCTGTCTCTGGAACTGGAAGAGGTATATTCCAATGTAGTGGGAGCCCAGCTGGGACAGGACGCCCTGGAAAGCAGCATTGTGGCCGGCGTCATCGGTCTTCTGATCGTAGCGGTGTTTATGATCTGCGTGTACCGGATCTCCGGTCTGGCAGCGGCCTGGGCTCTGGTGATCTTTGCTTTTCTGGATCTGATTTTCCTGAATGCCTTTGATATCACCCTGACCCTGCCGGGCATCGCCGGCGTCATCCTGACCATCGGCATGGCGGTGGACGCCAACGTGATCATTTACGCCCGGATGCGGGAGGAGCTGACGGCGGGCAAGGGAATCCGCGCCTCCATCCAGGCCGGCTTCCACAAGGCATTTTCCGCCATCTTCGACGGAAATATCACAACCCTGATCGCGGCGGCCGTCCTGTATATCCTGGGCAACGGCAGCATCCGGGGATTTGCCGTGACTTTGGCCATCGGTGTTGTTTTGTCCATGTTCTCAGCGCTGGTCGTGTCCAGATGGCTCAGCTACGCCTTTTACGGCCTGGGAGCTAAAAGCGAGAAACTGTACGGAAAGATCAAGCCCAGAAAGCCCTTCAATTTTGTGGGGAAACGGCATCTGGTATTTGTTATTTCCGCGATTTTGGTGCTTTCCGCGCCGGTAGGCCTGGCAGTGTATCAGGCAAACAGCGGAAAAGCTCTGAATTACAGCCTGGATTTCATCGGCGGAACAGCCACTACCGTGGATTTCGGGGAGGATTTGAGCCTGACGGATCTGGACAACGAGGTGCAGCCGGTTGTCTCTGAGATCACCGGCGACAGCAACATTCAGTTCCAGAAGGTGGAAAACAGCAGTCAGGTCATTATTAAGACCAGGGAACTGAATTCCGATGAAAGAGAAAGTCTGAATACTGCCCTGGCGGAGAATTTCAGCCAGGTAGACGCTTCTGCTATTACAGCGGAAAATATTTCCGCCACCATGAGCAATGAAATGCGCCAGAACGCTATTTTGGCCGTAGTGATCGCGGTGATCCTGATGCTGATCTATATCTGGATCCGTTTCAGGGATATCCGCTTTGCCACCAGCGCGATCCTGGCCCTGCTCCACGATGTCATTGTGGTCCTGGCCTTTTATGCCTGGTTTAGGTATTCCGTGGGAAATACCTTCATCGCCGTTATGCTGACGATCCTGGGTTATTCCATTAACTCTACGATTGTCATCTTTGACCGGATCCGGGAAAATCTCCCGGCCATGAAGGAGGAAAGCTTAAGGACAGTGGTCAATGCTTCTATTACCCAGACGCTGACCAGAAGCCTGTATTCTTCCCTGACTACCTTTATGACGATTTTCGTACTGTTCCTGATGGGAGTGCCCTCTGTCCGGGAGTTCGCCCTTCCGATCATTGTGGGAATCGTCTGCGGAGCCTACACTTCTGTCTGCCTGACAGGCGCTCTGTGGTATGTCATGAAGACGAAGCTGGGAAGAAACCGGGTTATTGACAAAGAGCCGCAAAAGGTTCTGCCGGAGCGGAAAGCGGATAAAGAGGCGGAAAAAACTCAGGAACAGCCGGCGGCCCAAAACGGCTCAAAGGCCCCGGCGCAGAAGAAGCAGAAAGTCCAGAGTGAAAAGCGGCCTCTGCAGAGTACAAAGAGAAAGAAACATAAAAAGAGATATTGAGAAGAACCGGGATCAGCTTTCCCGGCCTCTCACACAGACAGGGAGACTGCGTGCAGGCAGTCTCCCTGTTTCGGTGGCCGGGGAAACAAAAAACTTGCCAGAAAACCCCGGATTCGCTAAGATAGATGCAGAATGAAGAAAACGGAGAGAGAAAATGGAGCGATGGGTAGTTGCGGCCAAGCGGGCCGATTTTAACGAGATAGGCAGAAAATTTTCCATTGATCCGGTGATCGCCCGGCTGATCCGCAACCGGGATGTGGTGGGGGACGAGGCCATCCGAAATTACCTGTACGGCGGGCTAGAAGATCTGAGCAGTCCGGAGCAGATGAAGGGAATGGAGGAGGCTGCCGTTCTCCTGCTGGAAAAGATCAGGGGAAAAAAGAGCATCCGGATCATCGGTGATTACGATATAGACGGGATCATGTCTTCCTACATATTAAAGAAAGGCCTGGAGCGGCTGGGGGCAGAGGCGGATGTGCGGATCCCCGACCGGCTGACAGACGGGTACGGCCTGAACGGCCATCTGGTGCGCCAGGCGTATGAGGACGGGATCGACACCATTGTCACCTGCGACAACGGAATCGCCGCCGCGGCCCAGATCGCCGCGGCCAGAGAGCAGGGCATGAGCGTGATCGTCACAGACCACCATGAGATCCCCTATGAGGAGGAGCAGGGAGAGCGGCGGTACATCCTGCCCCCGGCCAACGCGGTGATCAATCCCAAACAGCCGGGATGTCCCTATCCGTTTAAGGGGCTGTGCGGCGCCGGAGTAGCGTTTCAGTTTATCCGCGGCCTGTACGGACGGGCGGGAATTCCCCTGGAGGAAGCTATGGAGTTTCTGGAGTTTGCCGCCATCGCCACAGTGGGGGACGTGATGGATCTTCAGGGGGAAAACCGGATCCTGGTAAAGGAAGGCCTGAAACGGCTGCACACAACGCCCAACCTGGGGCTGCAGGAACTGATCCTCCAGAATCAGCTTTCCATGGACCAGGTGGACGTGTACCATATCGGTTTTGTGCTGGGTCCCTGCCTGAATGCCAGCGGCCGTCTGGACACAGCGGCCAGGGCCCTGAAGCTGCTGCTCTCCGACAGCCGGGAGGAGGCCTCCAGGCTGGCCGGGGATCTGAAAGCTTTAAATGAGAGCCGCAAGGCCATGACTCTCCAGGGAGAGGAAGAGGCGGTGCGGCTGGTGGAACATTCGGATCTGATCCGGGACCGGGTACTGGTGGTGTTTCTGCCGGACTGCCATGAAAGCCTGGCGGGGATTATTGCCGGCCGGCTGAAGGAGCATTTTCACCGCCCGGCCTTTGTGCTGACTCGGACCGAGGAGGGGCTGAAGGGATCCGGCCGCTCCATCGAGGCGTATTCCATGTACGAGGAACTCTGCCGCTGCCGGGAATATCTGACAAAATTCGGCGGCCATCCCATGGCGGCCGGGATTTCCATGGAGGAAAGCTCCCTGGAGCCTTTCCGGCGGAAACTCAATGAGCTGTGCGCTTTGACGGAGCAGGACCTGACACCGAAGATCACCATCGACGTGCCTATGCCCATCTCCTATATCCGCAGAGACCTGCTGGAACAGATGGAACTGCTGAAACCCTTTGGAAAGGGAAACAGCAGACCCCTTTTTGCCGAGAAAAATATCCGGGTACTGAATCCCAGGATTTTTGGCAAAAATAGGAATGTGGTGAAAATGCAGCTGATGGATGAGAGCGGATGCGTTATAGACGGGGTCTACTTCGGAGACGGAGACGGCTTCCTGCGTTTTGCCGGAGAACATCCGGCTATGTCCGTGGCGTATTACCCGGGGATTGACCGCTACAGGGGCAGAGACACTCTGCAGGCCACGGTAGTGACATATCAATAAGCCGTTGATTCTCGGAAAAAAGGATGTTATACTTTAAGTTACGATGTCGAAAAAAGGAGATATTGACATGAAAAAGTTAGAAGAGTATGTGATGAGTATTCCGGATTTTCCGGAGCCGGGAGTGATTTTCCGGGATGTGACCAGTATCCTGCAGGACGCGGAGGGTCTGCAGCTGGCCATCGATTCCCTTCAGGATCTTTTGAAGGATGTGGATTTTGACGTGATCGTGGGGACCGAATCCAGGGGATTTATTTTTGGCATGCCTCTCGCATACAATTTACATAAGCCTTTTATTCCGGTGCGCAAGAAGGGCAAACTTCCCCGGGAAACGGTGGAGATGAGCTATGAGCTGGAATACGGAACAGCCACCATCGAGATGCATAAGGATGCCATCCGGCCGGGTCAGAAGGTAGTGCTGGTGGATGATCTCATCGCTACCGGAGGCACCATCGAGGCCTGCGCCAAGCTGGTGGAATCCCTGGGCGGCGAAGTGGCAAAGATCCTTTTTGTCATGGAACTGGCAGGGCTGAAAGGCCGGGAGAAACTGAAAAAATACGACGTAGCCTCCGTGATCCGCTACGAAGGGAAATAAGGACTCCGGTCCGCAGGAAGGGAGCTGAGGGAAATGGATGAAAAAGTTTTGAATGAAAAACAGGAAAAACTGAAGAATGAGATTGCCGCAGTGGACGCCAGCGTAAAGTCCATGAAGGATTTTACCAGTCCGGAGCAGCTGTATCAGGAACTGATCGCCAGTGTTCACAAATACCATCCCTCAGCGGATACGACCCTGATCGAGAAGGCTTACAAGGTCGCCTATGAGGCCCACAAAGGCCAGGTGCGCAAATCCGGGGAGCCCTATATTATCCATCCCCTGTGCGTGGCCATCATCCTGGCGGATCTGGAGCTGGATAAGGAGAGCATCGCCGCGGGACTTCTCCATGATGTGGTGGAGGATACGGTGATGACAGAGCAGGAACTGGAGCAGGAGTTCGGAAGCGAGGTGGCCCTTCTGGTAGACGGGGTCACAAAGCTGGGTCAGCTGAGCTACTCCGCGGACAAGGTGGAGGAGCAGGCGGAGAACCTGAGAAAGATGTTCCTGGCTATGGCCAAGGATATCCGGGTAATCCTGGTGAAGCTGGCGGACCGGCTCCACAATATGCGGACTCTGCAGTACATGAGCCCGGAAAAACAGAAGGAAAAAGCCCGGGAGACCATGGACATCTACGCGCCCATCGCCCAGAGGCTGGGTATTTCCAAGGTGAAGGTGGAACTGGATGATCTTTCCCTGAAATATCTGAAGCCGGAGGTCTACTACGACCTGGTGCGCCAGATCAATCAGAAAAAGGGGGAGCGCCAGGAATTTGTCAACCGGATCGTGGAGGAGGTGCGCAGCCACATTCAGGCGGCGGGCATCGAAGCCCAGATCAGCGGACGGGCCAAGCACTTTTTCAGCATCTATAAAAAGATGGTGAACCAGGATAAGACGCTGGACCAGATCTACGATCTTTTCGCGGTGCGGATCATTGTGGAGACAGTGAAGGACTGCTACGCGGCCCTGGGCGTGATCCATGAAATGTACACGCCGATCCCGGGACGGTTTAAGGACTATATCGCCATGCCGAAGCCGAATATGTACCAGTCCCTGCACACGACCCTAATCGGCCCCAGCGGCCAGCCCTTTGAGATACAGATCCGGACCTTTGAGATGCACCGGACGGCGGAATTCGGAATCGCCGCCCACTGGAAATACAAGGAGGCCTCCGACGGAAAGAAATCCGGACCGGAGCAGGAGGAGGCAAAACTCAGCTGGCTGCGCCAGATCCTGGAGTGGCAGCAGGATATGTCCGACAACCGGGAATTTATGAACTTGCTGAAAAGCGATCTGGATCTGTTCGCGGACAATGTCTACTGCTTTTCGCCGGCAGGAGATGTAAAGACTCTGCCCAGCGGCTCCTGTACCATCGATTTCGCCTACTCGGTCCATTCGGCTGTGGGCAACCGCATGGTGGGCGCCCGGGTCAACGGCAAGCTGGTTCCGATTGAGACAGAGCTGCACAACGGCGACCGGGTGGAGATCATAACCTCCCAGAATTCCAAGGGACCCAGCCGGGACTGGCTGAAGGTGGTAAAAAGCACCCAGGCCAAGAACCGGATCAACCAGTGGTTCCGCCAGGAACTGAAAGAGGATAATATTATAAAAGGCAAGGAGATGCTGAACAGCTACTCCAAGCTGAAGGGAAAAAATCTGGGACTTTACATGAAGCCCCATTATATGGATACCGTAAAAAATAAATACGGTTTCCGGGACTGGGATTCCGTGCTGGCGGCCATCGGCCACGGCGGCTTAAAGGAGGGCCAGGTCCTCAACAAGCTGATGGAGGCCTACGATAAGGAGCACAAGCGGGAGATCACCGACAAAGAAGTGCTGGAGGCGGCCAGGGAGACCAAGGCGGAGATTCCGGTGAACAAGTCCAAGGGAGGGATCACCGTCCACGGCATCCACGATGTGGCGGTGCGCTTTTCCAAATGCTGCAGCCCTATTCCCGGGGACGAGATCGTGGGCTTTGTCACCAGAGGCCGGGGGATCACTATCCACCGGACAGACTGCGTCAATATTATGAATCTGCCGGAATCCGAACGGAAGCGGCTCATTGAGGCGGAGTGGGAGGCCGGGGACGCCGGCAATCAGCTCTACACGGTGGAGATCAATATCTACGCCAACAACCGGACCGGGCTGCTGGTGGATATTTCCAAAATTTTCACAGAGCGCAAGATCGACCTGACGGCGATGAACGTCCGCACCAGCAAACAGGGGACGGCCACCATCGATATGGCTTTTGATGTCAACAGCAAGGCGGAGCTGAACGCTCTGATCGAGAAGATCCGGCAGGTAGAGAGTGTTCTGGATATAGAGAGATCGAGAGGATGAGAATATGGCAGAGATAATCGTGCAGAATCTGGTTCTGGGAATGGTGGCTACCAATACCTATTTTCTCATGAACCCGGAGACAAAGGAAATGCTGCTGGTGGATCCGGCCGATGAGGCAGGAGCCATCGAGCAGAAAGTCAGCGCCATGGGGGGAACTCCCCGGGCGGTGCTGCTGACCCACGGCCACTATGACCACATGCTGGCGGCGGATGAAGTGAGAAAAAAATACGGGATCCAGGTTTACGCCCATGAGCTGGAGGAGCAGGTGCTGGAAAATCCTTCGCTGAACCTGTCGGGATTTTGGAGCAGCCCCTATTCCATGAAGGCGGACTGCCTGGTAAAGGAGGGAGATGTGCTGCGTCTGGCTGGCTGGGAGATCCATGTGATGCACACGCCGGGGCACACTCTGGGAAGCGTCTGCTACTATTTTCCGGAGCAGAAGATCCTGATGAGCGGCGACACGTTGTTCTGCGAGTCCTACGGAAGGACGGATTTCCCCACTTCCAGCGCCAGGGATATGCAGAACAGCATAAAACGCCTGCTGAGAGAACTTCCGGAGGATACGGCTGTATATCCGGGCCATCAGTGTTCCACCAGCATCGACATGGAAAAGAGGTTTAATCCCCTTGCTTAATATCAGCCTTTGGTTTAATATAAAAGACTACGAATATGATGTGTACTCTCTGATCCGCGCGTTTTACCCCGGCTGCTCCATCCGCATGTGGGGAGAGGAAGAGGCCCCGCCGGAAGGGGAGTTTCATCAGTTCTGGAAGATCTGTTACGAAAAGACCCGGGTGCGCTGCTCCTTCCGCCGGGAGGGGGAAAGGGAGCAGGAGCAGGCGGCGGAGTTTCCGGAGACGGAAGACCGGACGGAGTATAAAAATCATCTGAAGCGCCTGGTCTACCGCTGTCTTTCCATGCAGACAGGCCGGGAGCTGCCCTGGGGAGACCTGACGGGCATCCGTCCGGTGAAGATCCCCATGAGCCTGCTGGAACAGGGCTGTTCCAACGCGGAGGCGGCCCGCTGTCTGAGAGAGACATACTATGTGAGCCGGGAAAAGGCGGCCCTGGCAGTGGCCACCGCCAACCGGGAGCGGGCCCTGCTGCAGGGAACAGACTGGCTTTCCGGGTACAGTCTGTATATCGGCGTGCCCTTCTGTCCCAGTATCTGCCTGTACTGTTCCTTCGGATCCCATCCGCTGAAACAGTGGGAAAGCCTTATGGATCCCTATCTGGCAGCGCTGAAAAAGGAACTGGTCTTTGTGGCGGATCAGATGAAGGGAAGACCTCTGCATACGGTCTACATAGGCGGGGGAACCCCTACGACCCTGCCCCCGGAAAAGCTGAAGGATCTGCTGGACTTTCTGGAGAGGACCTTTCCCCTGGGACAGGTCAGAGAGTTTACGGTGGAGGCGGGAAGGCCGGATACCATCACAGAGGAGAAGCTGCGGGTTCTGAAGGCCGGTCCGGTGAGCCGGATCTCCATCAATCCCCAGACCATGAACCAGAAGACCCTGGACCTGATCGGCCGGAAGCATACGGTGGAGGAGACAGAGGAAGCCTTTGCCCTGGCCAGGAAGCTGGGGTTTGACAACATCAATATGGACCTGATCGTGGGCCTTCCCGGAGAGGGGAAGGAGGAGGTGGCCCATACGCTGAAAGAGGTGAAGCGCCTGGGCCCGGACAGCCTGACAGTCCATTCCCTGGCTCTGAAAAGGGCCACCCGGCTGAATCTTTTCCGGGATCAGTACGCGGAAATTTCTTTTGAAAATTCCGGGGAGATCATGGAAATGACAGAGGGCTGCGCCCGGGAAATGGGCATGGGGCCCTATTATCTGTACCGGCAGAAGAACATGGCCGGAAATTTTGAGAATGTAGGCTACTCCACAGAGGGAAAGGCCGGCCTTTACAACATTCTCATTATGGAAGAAAAGCAGTCCATCATGGCCGCCGGCCCCGGCGCCTCCACGAAATTCGTATTTGAAAACGGGAAGCGCATCGAGCGGGCGGAAAACGTGAAGGATCTGAAACAGTATATTGAACGGATCGATGAAATGCTGGAGAGAAAACGGGCGGGGATCGAAAAGTATCTGCGGCCGGAGCCGGCATGACCAACGTACAGGAGAGGTGTCCTGCATGGCAGATGAAAAAAAATATGAAAACCATAAACATCTTTTGTGGTACAGTCTTTCGGAGCACCTGATCCACGGCATGGATGTCAGCAATCTGGCTTATGAGATTGCCGAAGAGATGGGAGTTTCAGAGGAAGACTGCCGGGAGCTGGCCCGGGCGGGAATGATCCACGACATCGGAAAAGTGACCCTGATGGGGGAGCCGGAACTGGAGGGAAATCCTCTGGTGGTGGAGGAAATGCACTATGTGCGCCTGCATCCCCACAAGGGCTATCTGGTAGCCCTGCGGAACGGCTATTCCGACACGGTCTGCGAGAGCATTCTGTATCATCATGAAAATTATGACGGCAGCGGGTATCCCTATCACCTGGAGGGGAGAAACATTCCCATGGGGGCCAGGATCCTGCGGGTCAGCGATGTGTTCTGCGCCCTGACATCAGACAGGCCCTACCGGAAGGCTTTCGACGAGAAAGCGGCGGTAAAGCTGATGATCGAAGAGATTAAAAACTATGATATGAAGGTATTTCTGGCGTTTCAGCGGGTGATCCACCGCGGCAGGCGCAAAGGGATCTGTCTGCCGGAAATTTCATTGGATGTGAGAGGAGAACTGAAGGAATCATGAATCTGAAAAAGAAGCCGGTCACCGGCATGAAAGATATTCTGCCCCGGGAAATGGCCATCCGGGATTACTGCATCGGCCTTATCAAGGAAACCTACAGAAGTTTCGGCTTTTTGTCCATGGAGACTCCCTGTGTGGAGCACATTGAAAACCTGAACAGCAAGCAGGGCGGCGAAAATGAAAAGCTGATCTTCAAGATTTTAAAAAGAGGAGAAAAGCTGAAGCTGGAGACTGCCGCAGGGGAGGCGGACCTGGTGGACAGCGGGCTCCGCTACGACCTGACGGTGCCTCTGTGCCGGTATTACGCCAACAACGCCAATGAGCTCCCCTCACCTTTCAAAGCTCTGCAGATGGGAAATGTCTGGAGAGCGGACCGTCCCCAGAGAGGAAGATACCGCCAGTTCATGCAGTGCGATATCGACATTCTGGGGGAAGCCTCCAACCTGGCGGAGATTGAACTGATCCTGGCCACCACCACTTTGCTGGGCCGGCTGGAATTTAAGAATTTTACCATCCGCATCAACGACCGCCGGATCCTGAAGGCCATGGCGGCATACAGCGGTTTCCCGGAGGAGTCCTACGACACGGTATTTATCATCCTGGACAAGATGGACAAGATCGGACCGGAAGGCGTGGCGGAGGAACTGAAAGCCGAGGGCTTCGGGCCGGAGATTGTTGAAAAATATCTGGAGCTGTTTCAGATGGTTTCCCGGGATGCTTCCGGGGTGGCCTGCCTGAAGGAGAAGCTGGCGGGCTTTTTGGATCCGGAGTACGCTGATGGGCTGATCACTATTATGAACAGCGTGGAGGCGGCTAAGTCCGCGGATTTCCGGATCGCCTTTGATCCCACTCTGGTCAGGGGCATGTCCTACTACACCGGGCCTATTTTTGAGATTTCCATGGACGAGTACGGCGGAAGCGTAGGAGGCGGCGGCCGCTACGATGAGATGATCGGAAAGTTTACAGGCCAGAATATCCCGGCCTGCGGTTTTTCCATCGGTTTTGAGCGGATCATCATGCTGCTGCTGGAGAGAGATTTCCAGGTTCCGGGAGCACCCGGAAAGAAAGCCTATCTGCTGGACAAAAAGCTGCCGGCAGAGGCTGTGGTGAAGATCATCGCCCGGGCCATGGAGGAGAGGCGGCAGGGACTTTCGGTGAACCTGGCGCTGATGAAGAAAAACAAGAAGTTCCAAAAAGAACAGCTGGAATCCCAGGGCTATACACAGATTGAAGAAATTTACGCCGACCGGATCTGAGGACGGCAGGAGATGGAGGAAGAAAGATGGCAGAATCAATGAAGGGAATGCACCGCTCCCACCGCTGCGGGGAGGTGACAGAGGCGCTCATCGGATCAAAAGTGACCCTGATGGGCTGGGTGCAGAAAAGCAGAAATAAAGGCGGCATTATCTTTGTGGATTTGCGGGACCGCTCCGGCATTATGCAGCTGATCTTTGAGAACGGCAGCATCGACGAGGCCGGCTTTGAGAAGGCGGGAAAACTCCGCAGCGAGTTTGTGATCGCTGTTACCGGCACAGTGGAGAGACGCTCCGGCGCGGTCAATGAAAATCTGAAGACCGGCACCATGGAGGTCCGGGTGGATTATCTGCGGGTGCTTTCCGAGTCGGAGACGCCGCCCTTCCCGGTGGAGGAGAACAGCAAGACCAAGGAGGAGATCCGCCTGAAATACCGTTATCTGGATCTGCGCCGTCCGGATCTGCAGAGAAACCTTATGCTCCGCTCCCAGGTGGCCATGCTGACCCGGAAATTTATGGCGGAGGAGGGCTTCCTGGAGATCGAGACGCCCATGCTGTGCAAGAGCACGCCGGAGGGAGCCCGGGACTACCTGGTGCCCAGCCGGGTGCATCCCGGCAGTTTCTACGCTCTGCCCCAGTCGCCCCAGCTGTTTAAGCAGCTGCTGATGTGCTCCGGCTATGACCGCTACATTCAGATCGCCCGCTGCTTCCGGGACGAGGATCTCCGGGCGGACCGCCAGCCGGAATTTACTCAGATCGATATGGAGCTGTCCTTCGTGGATGTAGATGACGTGATCGATGTCAATGAGAGGCTGCTGGCCTATCTGTTCCGGGAGATCCTGGGTGTGGAGGTGTCTCTGCCTATCCAGAGAATGACCTGGCGGGAGGCGATGGACCGCTTTGGCTCCGACAAGCCGGATCTGCGGTTCGGCATGGAGCTCACCGATGTTTCCGAGACGGTGAAGGGATTTGAGTTCGGCGTCTTCCAGAACGCTCTGGCTTTAAAGGACGGCTCCGTCCGGGGCATCAACGCCAAGGGACAGGGGGCCATGCCCAGAAAGAAGATCGACAAGCTGGTGGAATTTGCCAAGGGATACGGGGCCAAGGGACTGGCCTACGCGGCAGTTCAGGAGGACGGCAGCGTAAAATCCTCTTTCGCCAAATTCCTGAAGGAAGGCGAGATGGAGGCTCTGGTGTCCGCCATGGATGGACAGCCCGGGGACCTGCTGCTGTTTGCCGCCGACAAAAATAAGATCGTCTGGAGCGTGCTGGGCGCGCTGCGTCTGCATCTGGCTGAGGAGATGGGCCTGCTGGACAAAAATGAGTTCCGCTTTGTGTGGATCACGGAATTCCCCCTGCTGGAGTGGTCTGACGAGGAAAATCGTTTTATGGCTATGCACCATCCCTTCACCATGCCTATGGAAGAGGACTGGGACAAGATTGATTCCGATCCCGGCAGTGTGCGGGCCAAGGCCTACGACATTGTCTTAAACGGCAATGAGATCGGCGGCGGTTCTGTCAGAATCCATCAGGATGATATCCAGGAAAAGATGTTTGAGGTTCTGGGCTTCACCAAAGAGCAGGCCTGGGAGCAGTTCGGCTTCCTGCTCAGCGCCTTTAAATACGGAGTTCCGCCTCACGCGGGACTGGCCTACGGCCTGGACCGCCTGGTGATGCTGATGGCGAAACAGGATTCCATCCGGGATGTGATCGCCTTCCCCAAAGTAAAGGACGCGTCCGATCTGATGTGCGAGGCTCCTTCTCTGGTAGATGAAAAGCAGCTGCAGGAGCTGGGGATCAGGATCGCGGAAGATCAGGCAGAGGAATCATAAAGATCATACTGAAAAAATAAGGAAAATCCCCCTGGGATCAGGCTTTAAAGCCCTGATTTTCAGGGGGATTTCTGCGCGCGCATGAACCGAAAGATTTTCTTAAGAATGAAGGGGAAGGCTTGACACAACTGTATGATGTGAGATAATACAGTTAATACGATGGCGGAAGGGAGGACATTCATGATCTATGTGGATTATCAGGACCGGAGCCCGATCTATGAGCAGATCGTGGAGAGATTCCAGCGGCTGATCGTCAAGGGCGCTCTGGAGCCGGGAACCCAGATGCCCTCTGTGCGGCAGATGGCCGCAGAGCTGTCCATTAATCCCAACACGATCCAGAAGGCTTACGCGGTTCTGGAGCAGGAGGGCTATATTTATCCGGTGAAGGGAAAAGGAAGCTTCGTGGCGGAGGACGCCGCGGTCAGACAAAAGAGGAGACAGCTGAGCCTGGATCAGCTGGACCGCTGTCTCAGGGAAATCCGGGAACTGGGCGTCAGCCGCGGGGAATGCATACAGGAAGTAGAGAAGATCTACGGGGAGGGACAGAAATGATAGAAATCAAAGGCCTGGACAAGAATTTCGGCGAGATCAGGGCTCTTAAAGAGATCAGCATGACTATACGGGAAGGAGAACTGTTCGGGATCGTGGGCACCAACGGAGCGGGAAAAAGTACCCTGCTGCGGATCCTGGCCGGAGTAATCCGCCAGGACAAAGGGAGCGTGCAGATGGACGGGGAAGAGATTTTTGAAAATGAACATGCCAAGCAAAAAATCTGTTTCCTTCCGGATGAGCTGTGGTATTCCCACAATGCGGCCCCGGCGGATATGGCGGTTTTGTATCAGAAAATATATGAAAAATTCGACCGGCCCAAATTTGAAAAACTTTGTGATAAATTCGGGCTGGACAGGAAAAGGAAACTGCGGACCTTCTCCAAGGGCATGAGAAAGCAGACGGCGATCTTTCTGGGGATCTGCGCCAACACAGAGTATCTGCTCTGCGATGAGACCTTTGACGGCCTGGATCCCCTGGTGCGCCAGGAGGTGAAAAGCATGCTGGCGGTAGAACTTTTAAACCGGCCTTTTACTCCCATCGCGGCCTCCCACAATCTCAGGGAATTGGAGGATATCTGCGATCATGTGGGCCTTCTTCACCGGGGCGGGATCCTGCTGTCGGAAAATCTGGAAGAAATGAAATTTCACACCCAGAAAGTACAGTGCGTGATCGGAAACCGCGGGCGGGAGGAAGAACTGCTGCGGGAACTGGATCTGATCCGCTGGGAAAGGCGGGGATCCATGCTCCTGCTGGTGGCCAAGGGAACCAGGCAGGAGATTTCGGAGCGGGTAGAGAGCAAACATCCCGTATTCTGGGAAGTGCTTCCGCTGTCCCTGGAAGAAATTTTTATCAGTGAAACGGAGGTGTCCGGCTATGACGGCAAAATTTCCGGCAACTAAATTGCTGTGGGAGGATATAAAACACAGGAGCTGGCTTCTCATTCTCTGTCTGGCGGGCTCCATGGCTCTGCTGCCTTTTACCCTGCAGCTGAAGCTGTCCTCTCTGGAATACGGACAGGGGCTTGCCCTGTACCAGGCGGAGTCCAGATGGCTGCTGGACGACAAGCTGGCGGAGGCTTCGAGGCTTTTAAGCGGGGGAAACGGCCTGATCCTGCTGGGATGCATGCTGGCGGCCGTGGTGGCTGCGGTGACAGGTTTTTCTTATCTTCAGTCTGTCAGACAGGTGGATTTTTACCACAGCCTTCCCATCAGAAGGGAGAAGCTGTTTGCCCTGAGGTATCTGGGGGGATTTCTGATGGCCGTGGTTCCCTACCTGGCGGCAGTGGCGGCGGCGCTGCTGGCGGTGTGCGGCGCCCACGGGATCCTGTGCCGGGATCTGGCGGCGGAAGCCGCCGGGGCGGCTCTCTTTCTGATCCTGATGTTTCTGCTGTTTTACACAACCTCCATACTGGCTATGCTGCTGACTGGAAGACTGCTGACCGGAATTCTGCTGACCGGGTTCTTCTGCCTGTACGGCGTGATCTGTACGGGAGTGCTGCGCCAAATGATGGGCTTTTATTTTCAGACCTACTGCAGCGTTTCCTGGCGGGAAATGCCGGTCTGGATCGTTTCGCCTTTTTCTCTGGCGGTGAAAGCCGCGGACTTTCTCCAGAGCGGAGAGCCCCTGGCCCTGTGGCTGTGGATCCTGCCGGCGGCGCTGACCGGGGTTCTGCTGGTCCTCTGCCTGGCCCTGTACCGGAAGCGTCCCTCGGAAGCGGCCGGAAACGCTTTCAGCTACCGGTGGATGGAACCGGTACTGAAAACAGCGGCGGTCATTCCCTGTTCTTTGTGGGTGGTGGTCCTGGTGCAGGTGCTGGGGTACACGGCAGGGAAAGGGATGATGGCGGCAGTGGTGCTTCTGGCTGCTTTTATCCTGAACGGAGCCTTTGAGTTTGTTTTCAGCCAGGATCTGAAAAATATATGGCGCCACAAATTTTCGGGGCTGCTGTCCCTGTTCGGGGCTCTGGCAGTGCTGCTGGCCTTTCAGGGGGACTGGTTTGGATACGACAGCTGGCAGCCCGGCCGGGATCAGGTGAGGTCCATGGCCTTTTACTGCAGGGAAAACGAGGATATTTTCACGGACGGCGGCTGGTATTTTGAAGATCAGGAACAAAAAATCCTGGAGCAGGGGCTGACGGAGGATTTTGACAGGATCTACCAGCTGGCGGCGGAAGGAATCCGGCAGCAGGAGACGGGGGAAGCTTCCGGGAATATGACTTCTATAACCGTGCATTACCGGATGAAGAGCGGGCTTGACGCTTACAGGGCCTACACTGTGCCGGCGGAAAAGGCCCAGGAGGCTCTGGGACAGCTGACAGAGGATGCCGCCCTGCGGGAAAAGATCTATCCTGTAAACTTCCGAAGCGCGGAAAATGTGACGGGGATCGAGATCCAGGACTGGAATAATCTTCGGGGAACCACCCAGGGAGTTTCTCTGAACAGGCAGGAGATCCGGGAATTTCTGGAAATTTTTCAGAAGGAGTACGTCTCTTACAGCTATCAGGAGCTGAAGGATATGGCGCCTTCGGGCTGCCTGTACCTGTACTGCAGCCGCGAAACGCCCTCCAGGGACAGCTACGAGGGCAGCAGTATCGGATATTACCTGTATCCGGAGTTTACGGAGACCATTGCCTATCTGGAGAAAAAGGGAATCCGTCTGCAGAAAGAGCCGGACACCTCGGAGATTGTGTCGGTCCAGATTGATTACCTGACGGACATTGAGATTCCGCAGTCCGAGGATGCCGCGGCCTCTGCCTGCAGCGAAGTGTATGTGCTGAACAGCCCGGAGGCGGTCGGGCACCTGTTTGAACTGGTGGTCCGGGCCAGGTCGGCGGAGTATATGATCTGCGGAGAATACGCGGATCTGCAGATCATGTTTTCTGACGGGATGTACAGCAGCGCCCCCTTTAAAATACGGGACGCCCGGGCGTTCCGGGCATTTCTGGAGGAGTACGCCCTGGAAATGACCATGTAGAAACCCAGAGGGAAAGCCGGAGAAAAAGAAGAGGAGGATCAGGTTGGAAAACAGAAAGAAAAAGATCAGCAAAAAGAAAGCGGGGATCATCTGCGGAGCCGCGGCCGGGGCGGCGGTCCTGATTCTGGCGGGGCGTCAGGCGCTTCTGGAAAGATCAGGAGCAACAAAACAGCCGGTCTATGTAACTGCAGTGGAAGAGCTGGCCCTGCTGGGCACCGGAAACGGAAGCGTAAACCGGTTTGCCGGCGTGGTGGAATCCCAGGAGACCTGGTCTGCCCAGCAGAATTCGGAAAAGACTGTGAAAGAGATCCTGGTAAAGGCCGGAGATCAGGTTCAGGTGGGCACGCCTCTTTACACTTACGATACAGAAAAGTTCCGGGAGGATCTGGCTCAGGCGCAGATCGATCTGGAGAGGATCAGCAATGAGATAAGCGGCATGTCAGAATCTCTGGCGGAACTGGAGGCGGAGCGGGCCCGGGCAGATGAGAGCAGCAGGGCCTCCTACACCTTCCAGATCCAGGAGCAGGAACTGCAGCTAAAACAGAAGCAGTTCGACGCCCAGAGCAAACAGATGGAGATCGACAGGCTGAATGATAATATCAGCAATGCTGCAGTGACCAGCCAGATTGACGGCGTGGTAAAGTCCGTCGGCGAGGGAAATCCTTCCTCCGGGGCGCCAGGCGGCGGTGCTTTTATTACTGTGATGAAAACAGGAGCCTACCGGGTCAAAGGAACGGTCAACGAGCAGAATATGTCTTCTCTGACCGAGGGGACCGCGGTGCTGATCCATTCCCGGACAGATGAAAATCTGTGCTGGAAAGGGACTGTGTCGAAGATCGACAGGGAGAATCCGGCTCCGGGAAACGGAAATTACGCGGTATCTTCCGAGGATTCCTCGAACCTTACCGCCAGCAGCAATTATCCCTTTTATGTAGAACTGGAGTCCGGGGACGGCCTGATGCTGGGACAGCATGTATACCTGGAACCGGATGTGGGACAGGGCCAGTCCAGGGAGGGAATCTGGCTGGATGAATACATGATCGACCAGACGGATCCCCAGCAGCCCTTTGTCTGGGCGGACAACGGAAACGGGCGGCTGGAAAAGAGGATGGTCTCTCTGGGAGACTATGATGAAGGACTTATGAAATACGAGATCGTCTCCGGGCTTGAGCGGACGGACGCCATTGCCTTTCCGGACCCAGAGCTGGAGGCGGGAGCGAAAACGGAGGTGATGGAGTGATCCTGGAACTTCAGAATATATGCAAGGATTATATCCAGGGAAAAATGACAGTTCCCGTGCTGCACGATATTTGCTTTTCCATGGAAAAGGGAGAGTATGTGGCGGTCATGGGTCCTTCCGGATCGGGGAAAACCACTCTGATGAATATTATCGGCTGTCTGGACCAGGCCACGAAAGGCAGATATCTGCTGGACGGAGAAGATCTGGGAGGCTGTTCGGAAAATCAGCTGTCTGATCTGCGGCTGCGGAAGATCGGTTTTGTTTTTCAGAATTTCCAGCTTCTGGCCCGTCAGACCGCACTGGACAACGTAGCGCTGCCGCTGATCTACGCCGGCGTTCCCCGCAGAGAGAGACTGAAACGGGCGGCGGCCGCCCTTGAGAGAGTGGGGATGCGGGAGCGGATGCATTTTAAGCCCGGACAGCTTTCCGGAGGGCAGAAACAGCGGGTGGCTATCGCCCGGGCCATGGTGAACAGCCCGGAGATCCTGCTGGCCGATGAACCCACGGGATCCCTGGATTCAAAGTCCGGAGAGCAGGTTATGGAACTGTTCGGCGCCCTGAACAGGGAGGGGGTCAGTATCCTGATGATCACCCATGATCCGGGCATTGCCTCCCGGGCGGACCGGCAGGTGGAGATCCGGGACGGGCGGATGAGAGAGGAGGCTGCGGGGTGAAAAGAAAAAGATGGACAGCAGGCATTTTAAGCGCCGCAGTGGCGGCTTTGGCGGCCGCGGGCATCTGGGCAGGAGTAAAAGCCGGAGGAGGAAGGCCGGTGATGGTAGTCAGTGCCGGGGAATTGAACCAGGGCTTTTACGACGGGGGAGTCAATGCCATACAGGCAGTTGTAACCGAGGAGGCATCTCAGAATGTTTACCTGCAGGACACGGAGCGGGTGGCCAGAGTGCTGGTGAAGGAAGGAGATCTGGTCAGGGAAGGGGATATACTGATGGAGTATGACACGGCCCAGACCCGGCTGAATCTGGAAAAAGAAAAACTCAGCCGGGAACAGATCAGTCTCAGCATCCGCGCGGCGGAGGAAAATATCAAAAATCTGAAGCAGACAAAGCCGGTTCCGGAAGACGGGGAAGCCGATCCCGGCACGGCAGTCTGGGAGGAACTTCCAGAAGAAGAAATTCCTCTGGATCCGGAAATATCACCGGAGCCGGAAGCCGACCCGGAACCTGAAGAGACTCCGGATCCGGGACGGGAATTTTTGGTGAAACTGGAGGGAAATCAGGAGGGAGGCAGTCCCTTTCCTGAAATCAGAGTTTCTTCCGGGAAAAGTCTGAGAAGCTATCTGGACGCTCTGCCGGAGGAAGAATGGAAGCAGTATGTGCCGTCGGCGGAGGGCTGGGTATTCGGCGGATGGTATGAGGACCGGGACTGCAGGGTTCCCTATGACCTGGACGCGCCGGTGGAAAACGATCTTACCCTGTATGCCCGCTGGCACCGCCAGTACCAGGCGGAAGCGGCCGGGGAACTGACCGGGGACGCCAAACCCTATAATCTTCCCGGCAGGGGAGAGCCGGAGGCGGGAACGCTGCTGAATCCCTACCGCTATCTTGCCTCGGACAAAGCAGTGGTGCATCCTTCCTTTATGAACAAAATGAAGGAAAAAGCCGCGGAGGCTTTGAAGGAAAATCCGGACGCGCATCTGTACTTTGCCCTGGAGGTTTATCAGGGAGATACACTGGGAGGAAGGCTGAAGGGATTTTATCTGCAGGACGCGGCAAAGCTGGCCGGTCAGACCTTTCCGGACAACTGGAGAGGCACCCTGCTGGCAGAAACAGGCAGCCTGGAAGTTTCGTATCTGTCCCGGGAGGAATTTTCCTTTCGGGGAACGGCAGCAGTCTCCATGAGAAAATTAAGAAAACCGGACGGAGAAGACCTCCGGTCGGAACTGCTTCCCCAGGGAGGAACTTATACCGAGGAGGAGCTGAAGGCTGCCCTGAAGGAACAGGAAGAAAAACTGGAAGAGCTGAAACTGAATCTGAAAGAGGCGGATCTGAAGATCCGCAGCGCGGAGAAAGCGGCCGGGGAAGGGGCGGTCAGGGCGAAGATCAGCGGGATTGTAAAAAAAGCGGGAGATCCCGGAAATCCGCCGAAGGACGGATCAGCCTTTCTGCAGGTGTCCGGCACAGAGGGCATGTATCTGCGGGGCGGATTAAGCGAACTGATGCTGGATCAGGTTCAGGAGGGGGATCTGGTGGAGGTCATGGCCTGGGAGAGCGGCACAAGCTGCCTGGCGGAGATCCGGGAAATTTCGCCCTATCCGGATGAAAGCGGCATGTTCAGCGGATATTACGGCTCGGCCAGCGCTTCATTTTATCCCTTTACCGCCTATGTGGCCGAAGGAGGAGAGACTCTGATCAGCCAGGAATGGGCAGAACTTTCCCCGGTGCCTGACAGCGGCGGTACCGGAGGGGAGGCAGAGGAACTGTATCTGTGGAAAGCCTTTATCCTGGAGGAAAATGGAAAACAGTATGTCTTTTTAAGAGGGGAAAACGGGCGGCTGAAGAAACAGGAGATCCGGACGGGGCGCCGCTTCAGCGAGAGCTGCCAGGTGCTGTCCGGCGTTTCCTGGGAAGACTGGCTGGCTTTTCCCTACGGGAAAGAGATCCGCAGCGGAGCAAAGACCCGGGAAGGCAGTCTGGCTGAATTGTATGGGAATTAAGGAGGGCGGACATGTTAGAAAATATTCGTTTATCATTTCAGGGGATCTGGTCTCACAAGCTGCGCTCTCTTCTCACCATGCTGGGGGTGATCATCGGGATTGCGTCGATCATTGCCATTGTATCTACCATTGCCGGCACCAATGAGCAGATTAAGCAGAATCTGATCGGGGCTGGAAATAACAATGTCAAAGTGACCCTGATGCAGGGAGGCACAGAGTACTGGATGGACAGCGGCGCCCCTGCCGGCGTATATGAGATCAGCCGGGAACAGCAGGAGGAGATCCGCCGGCTGCCCCATGTGGAAAATGTCTCGTTCTACCGGTACCGCAGCTACGCGGACACCGTAGCCAGCACTTCCGGGACGTTCAGCGGAGGCTCTGTCTATGGAGTGGACGCCGCTTATCTGGACACTGCCGGATATGCGGTCTGCGCGGGCAGGCCTTTTCTGGAACAGGACTACAGCGGCTTCCGGAAAGTAATGCTGCTGGACGAGGCCGCCGGCGCCGCTCTGTTTCCGGAGGGCGGCGCCCTGGGCGCTGTGGTGGAAGTAAAGGGGGAACCCTTCACTGTGGTGGGACTGATCCGCAGGGCGGATAATTTTCAGCCGGTGATCCGTTCTTTTCAGGATTATCTCACCTATCACCAGACGGAATACGGCACGGTTCTCATGCCGGACGCCTGCTGGCCGGTGATCTTCGGCTATGACGAGCCTCAGAACGCTGTGCTCAGGACAGATGAGCCGGAGGCCATGAGCAGGGCGGGAAAGGATGCCGCCGAGATCATGAACCGCTCTGTCACGGATTCCGGACAGGATCTTCAGTATCAGGGAGAAGATCTGCTGGAGCGGGCCAGAAATATGCAGGAACTGAGCGCCGGCACCAACCGGCTGCTGCTGTGGGTCGCCAGTATTTCCCTGCTGGTAGGAGGCATCGGCGTTATGAATATCATGCTGGTGTCCGTTACGGAGAGAACCGGTGAGATCGGGCTGAAAAAGGCTCTGGGAGCCAGAAAAAGAAGAATCCTGGCCCAGTTCCTGACCGAGTCGGCGGTGCTCACAAGCTGCGGAGGCGTGATCGGCGTCATCGCCGGGATCATCCTCTCCCAGGTGATCGCCAAAACCAGCGGCACGCCTGCGGTGATCAGCATTCCGGCGGCGGCCGCCGGGGTGGGATTTTCTATGGTGATCGGCATTCTCTTCGGTCTGCTTCCCTCTGTCAAGGCGGCGAACCTGAACCCCATAGAGGCCCTGAGAAGAGAATAGAATCAGAACCCCAGTTCTTCTCCTACCAGGATCACCGTGATCCGTCCGGGAATTCTGGAACGGCGCGTGATAACGGTCTGGCAGCAGATTGAATCCGGAGACTGGCAGTCTTTGCACAGCCCCTGGGAGGCGCAGGGGGTTTTAAGATTCAGGCGCACACAGTTTGGCGGAGCCGCCGCGGTGCGGACCCGGCTGACAGCCTCCCGGACATTTGCGGCCAGCTTGTTCATGCCGGTGACAACGATCACATGGGCAGGTCCGGCGATCAGGCAGGCCACCCGGTTTCCGTTTCCGTCAATGTTTACCAGTTCTCCGTCGGCGGTAAAGGCGTTGGTGCTGGTGAGAAAATAATCGGCGCAGACGATCTGGCCGTACAGGGCCCTGGCCTCTTCGGGAGTTTTGGCTGCAGAACGATCAATGCACCGGTAAGGCCCGTTTTTTACCGCCTCCAGGATGCCGGTTTCTGAGAGAGTGACAGAACCGCCCCAGGTGACGGAAGAGCCCTCCGGGATCAGTTCTTGTACTTTCTGCAGGGCATCGACGCGGCTGGCGCAGTAGAAGGCGTCCATGCCCCGGGCGTTAAAGTTTTTGATCATGGTTGTTCCGAGGTTCCGGTAATTTTCTGATTTTGCTGACATAATAAACTCTCCTTTCCGCGGCCGTCCCTTACGGAGGGGCAGGCCTTATGTATCCAGTATACCATGGTCAGGAAAATTATGTATAAAAATTCGGCATAATTTCCAAAATCCCCCGGGGTTTCATGTAAAATTTAAGAAAAAATTCACGCACAATCCGGGGCTTTTATGGTAGAATAGTACTGGCGCTAAAAAGCGTCCATGGAGAACTTTCAGGAGAAGGATAGACTATGAACATACTTTTCTTTATCACGCCCAAGAGCGAAGTCGCCTATATATACGATGACTTTTCACTGCGCCAGGCGCTGGAAAAGATGGAGCATCATAAGTATACGGCCATACCCATGCTGAACCGGAGAGGCATTTACATAGGTACGCTGACAGAGGGAGATCTGCTGCGGGCCATTAAGGACGCCTACGATCTGAATCTGCACGAGGCGGAAAATGTGCCGATCTGCAAGGTGAAGCGCCGCTGGAAAATGGATCCTGTGAATATCAACTGTGATATCGAGGATCTGGTATCTCTGTCCATGAGACAGAATTTTGTGCCTGTGGTAGATGACGAGGGAGTTTTTATCGGGATTATCCGCCGGAAGGACATTATCCAGTACTGCTATGAAAAGAGCGGGCTGGGCAAGAAAAAAACAGAAGAACCGGAAAGATAAAATCAGTGCCGCGCAGAGAGCTCAAAGCTTTGCGCGGCACTGATTTTATGCGGGATTCTCCGGTCCGGGCTGTCCGGAAAGGGAAATTTTATCTCCATCGTCGGGAACGTAGAGAGTTCCGGAAAAGAAGGGCCGGCCTTCCCGCAGATACCTTTTTTGACGGCTGGCCAGATCTTTGTCTTCCGTGTGCCACAGCACCAGGTTTTTTACGGACAGCCGCTGTGCCAGCAGGCAGGCGTCCCGGACGGTGCTGTGGTGCTTTTCGTAGGGGCGGAAACGCTCCCGGTCTTCATAGAGACAGAATGCCTCGTGGAACATCCAGTCCGCGTTTTGAAAGACGGGATACAGGTGTTCGGGGCAGGGCTCGTCTCCGGGGAAAGCCAGGCGACGGCCGGATTTATCCCGGCAGAGAAAACCGAACTGCTTTTCTTTTGAGGAGCGGATATCGTAAAAGGTAAAGGAACTGCCCAGGATCGGCAGCTCTGTGCCGTCTTCCACAATGTGAAAGAGGATCCGGCTGTCAAAAAGACGGCTGATCTTTTTTTGTACGACCAGGGAGGTAATAGAGCGGATGGCCTCCGCCAGTTCCCGGTGGCAGTAAATGTGAAGATTCCCCTGGTACTTTTCCTGGTTCATGCGGGTGCCGATCATGCGGATGATCCAGGGGACTCCCAGGATATGGTCGCTGTGGGCATGGGTCACAAACAGATGGTGGATCTGCCGCAGCGGAATCTGAGCGTTTTCCAGGGCGGAGAGGATCCCGTTTCCGCCTCCGGCGTCTGTCAGCAGATATTCCTTTTCCTGCCTCAGGGCGAAGCAGGTATTAAAACAGCGGGTTACGGCAGCGTTGCCGGTGCCTAAAACAATCAGTTCCTCCATGGCAAAAACTCCCTTCTTATGTTGGTTCCTTCTATTTAATATAGCGGCAGTCCGGGCGGATGTCAATCGCCGCGGCCGTACAGCCGGCCCCGGTATCTGAAATAGAAAAACAGGCCGACGGCGGCAGTGAGAAATTCAGCGGCGGTGAGAGCCAGCCACACGCCGGTCATGCCCCAGAGAGAGGCCATCAGAAAGGCAGCCGGGATGATCAGGATCAGCCCCCGCAGCAGGGAGACGATCTGGGCGGGAACAGCCTTTTCCACGGAAGTAAACCAGGTGGAGAGGATAATGTTAAAGCCTGTAAACAAAATGGAGGTAAAATACAGTCTCATGCCCTCCACAGCAATCCGCTGAAGCTCGGGGTTGTTTTCGCTGTTGAAGATCCGGGCTGCAGGGGAGGCCAGGAGGAACAAAAGCAGATAGACCGCGGCGGAAAAAACAGCGGAGGTCATGAGGCAGTAGCGGAGATACCGGCCTGTGTCTTTCTCCTGCTTCCGGCCGTAGGCCTGGCTGATCAGGGGCTGGACCCCCTGGGCAATGCCGGTAAAAATAGAGGTCACTACCAGAGAGATATTGGCTACCACACCGTAGGCGGCTACTCCGGTATTGCCCTTCAGCCCCAGGATGATGGTGTTGAAGACAATCATAACGATCCCCGAGGAAAGCTGGGCCAGCAGAGAGGGAAAGCCCAGAGAGAGGATGATCCCCGAGGGCCGGGCCTGGAGACGGACGGGAACGATGTGAAATCCTTTATCGCGTTTCAGCCAGTGAGGGGCCATGACCGCAATGCCGATCACCGGAGCCAGGCCGGTGGCGAAGACAGCTCCGAAAATGCCCATGCCGCAGGGAAAGATAAAAAGGTAGTCCAGAATGATATTGGAGAGGCTGCCGGTGATGGTAGCCGCCATGGACAGCTGAGGATTTCCGTCGTTGCGGATAAAACACAGCAGCACATCATTGAGGATAAAGGCCGGGGAAAACAAAAGCAGCACCTTCAGATAAGTGTTGGTCATGTCAAAGACCGCCGGGTCCGCTCCCAGCCAGCGGGAAAGCCCCCCGGAGAAAAAGAGGCCGGCAGACACAAAAAGGACGGAAAAAATCAGGGAAAGATACAAGGTAACGGTGAAGATCCTGTCTGCCTCCCGCTGCGCGTTCTGGCTTTTCAGGATAGAGAACCGGGTGGCCCCGCCCATTCCCAGCATCAGACCGGTGCCGTGGATAAAATTGTAGGCCGGGATGGCCAGATTCAGGGCGGCCAGGCCGTTGGTCTTAAGCCCCAGGGAAACAAAGAAGGTGTCCGCCAGGATGTAGCAGGACATGGCGATCATGGCCAGAACGCTTAAAGAGGCGTATTTTACAAAATTATTCCAGGGTCTTGTATCTGTCATTTCTTTTCCCTCCATAAAAAAACGCCGGTGCTTTGTATCTTCAAGGCCTACTGATACAAAATTACCCGGCGGCAGTGTGTATTCTTTTACCGGTTAGATACGATAGCAGAAAGATGAGAACCTGTCAAGCAAAATCATTCCGGCACTTGAGTATTGGAGAAAATCGTTTTATAATAAACCCATCTATGAATTTTTGGAGGAATTATGAAAAAACTGATTGAGGAAATGAATGAGAGGGCAGCGCAGGCATTTGAGAGGGCGGGATACGACCCCTCTTACGGCAGGGTGACAGTATCCAACCGGCCGGACCTGTGCGAATATCAGTGCAACGGAGCCATGGCGGCGGCCAAGGCATATAAAAAAGCGCCCATCCAGATCGCGGAGGCAGTGGCGGCTGAGATGGAGCAGGATCAGATCTTTGCGGAGGTTTCAGCGGTAAAACCGGGCTTTATCAATATAAAGCTGGACGGCGGGTACCTGGCGGAATATCTGATGCGGATGGGAAAGGACAGCCGTCTTTCGGCATCCGCGCCGGAACAGCCCAAGACGATTATCATCGACTACGGCGGCCCAAATGTGGCAAAGCCCCTTCACGTAGGACATCTGCGCTCCGCCATTATCGGCGAGAGCATTAAGCGCATGGGAAGATTTCTGGGCCACAAGGTCATCGGAGATGTGCATCTGGGAGACTGGGGCCTGCAGATGGGCCTGATCATCACGGAGCTCCAGGAGAGAAAACCGGAGCTGCCCTATTTTGATCCGGACTTTACGGGACCCTATCCCCAGGAGGCGCCGTTTACTATCAGTGAACTGGAGGAGATCTATCCGGCGGCCAGCGCCCGTTCCAAGGAGGACGAGGCTTACCGGAACCGGGCTCTGGCGGCGACCCATGAGCTGCAGGAGGGACGGCCGGGCTATATGGCTCTCTGGAACCATATTATGGAGGTGTCGGTCAGCGATCTGAAGCGGAATTACAAAAAGCTGGATGTAGAGTTCGACCTCTGGAAAAAGGAGTCGGACGCCCAGCCCTATATTCCGGACATGGTGGAAAAGATGAAAAAGGAGGGCTATGCCTATGAAGATCAGGGGGCTCTCATTGTGGATGTCAGCGAAGAGACGGACTCGAAAGAGGTTCCCCCCTGCATTCTGCTGAAATCCGACGGGGCTTCCCTGTATACAACAACGGACCTGGCCACCATTGTGGAGAGGATGAAGCTGTTTGATCCGGATGAGATCCTCTATGTGGTGGATAAACGCCAGGAAATGCATTTTATCCAGGTGTTCCGCTGCGCCAGAAAGACCGGGCTGGTAAAGCCGGAAACCAAACTGTCCTTCCTGGGCTTCGGCACCATGAACGGAAAGGACGGCAAGCCTTTCAAGACCCGGGAGGGCGGCGTTATGCGGCTGGAGCGCCTGATCTCCGAGATCAATGCCGAGATGTACAAAAAGATTGTCGAAAACCGCAGCGTCAAAGATACAGACGCGGAGAAGACCGCGGAGATCGTAGGCCTTTCCGCCATCAAATACGGGGATCTTTCCAACCAGGCTTCTAAAGACTATGTATTTGATGTGGACCGGTTTACTTCTTTCGAGGGAAATACAGGCCCCTATATCCTCTACACGATCGTGCGGATCAAATCGATCCTCAGCCGCTATCAGGAGGAAGGCGGGACAGCCGCCGGAAGCCGGATCCGTCCGGCGGCCAGCGAGGTGGAAAAAGCGCTGATGCTGGCGGCGGTCCGCTTCGGAGGAGTTGTCGAGAACGCCTTTGAGGAGAAAGCCCCCCATAAGATCTGCTCCTATATCTATGAACTGGCGAATGAATTTAACCGGTTCTACCACGAGACCAAGATCCTGACAGAGGAGGATCCGGAACAGAAAGCCTCCTGGCTGGCTCTGCTGGAACTGGTAAAACGGATCCTGGAAACCAGCATCGATCTGCTGGGATTTTCCGCTCCGGAGAGGATGTAACGTGAGGGGCGGAAAGATTTCCGGAAGCCTGCGGACCGCCCCGGCGCTTTTGCTGGCAGCGGTCCTGCTGCTCTGCGGCTGCGGACAGGATAAGGAGAATAAGACAGCGGTGCTTTCGCCGGAACCGGAAATCTCTGTCACTGCCGGGGCAAAGGAAACAGAAGCGCCGGAAAAGCCGGAAGAGACAGAAAAGCCGGAAGAAACAAAGAAGCCGGAAAAACAGGCAGTGACCCCGCTGCCGGAGGAACCGGCGCCGGAGGCTGCGCCGTCAGACACACCGGAGCCCGCACCGGCGGCAAACGGGAAAAAAGTGGCTGTCGATGCGGGACATCAGAGCCGTGGAAATCCGGATCAGGAACCGGTGGGCCCCGGAGCAGCCGAGACTAAGGCCAAGGTCAGTTCCGGAACATACGGGGCTGCCTCGGGATTAAATGAATATGAACTGAATCTGGAGGTATCTCTGAAACTGAAGGAGGAACTGACCGCCAGAGGATACGAAGTCTTTATGATCCGGGAGACAAATGACGTGGATATCAGCAACCGGGAACGGGCGGAACTGGCTGCCGCCTCCGGAGCCGATATTCTGGTGCGGATCCATGCCAACGGTTCGGAGGATCCTTCGGTAAACGGCGCCCTGACCATGGCGCCCTCCGGGGAAAATCCCTATGTCAGCGCTCTGGCGCCGGAATGCCAGGAACTGTCCCGGAGAATCCTGGACGCTTACTGCGCCGCCACAGGAGCCGTAAGCCAGGGAGTATACATTACCGATACGATGAGCGGCATTAACTGGAGCACCATCCCGGTGACAATCGTGGAGATGGGATATATGACCAATGCCGATGAGGATCTGAACATGGCCTCCGATGAGTACCAGCAGAGGATGGTCCAGGGGATTGCCGACGGCATCGACGCGTATTTCGCGGGATAGGAGAAATCCATGAAAACACTGATACTTTTTGATCTGGACGGCACCCTGACAGATTCCGGGCCGGGCATTATCCGCTGCGTCCGGTATGCGCTGGAAAAAATGGGACGGCCGGTGCCGGCGGAGGAGGAACTTACCTGCTTTGTAGGGCCTCCTCTGCTGGAGCAGTTTATGGAATACGGGAAATTCACCCGGGAAGAGGCCGGACAGGCAGTCCGCTACTACCGGGAGCGGTATGCCGAAACCGGGATTTTTGAAAATGAAGTCTATCCCGGAATACGGGAACTGCTGGAAGGGCTGCGCCGGGCAGGATACCGCCTGGGAGTGGCGTCCTCCAAACCGGAAGTTTACGTAAATCAGATTCTGGAACATTTTGAACTGATCCGTTTTCTGGATCCGGTGGCCGGCAGCGAGCTGGACGGGAGAAGGACGGACAAATCGGAAGTCATCGAGGAGGCCCTTCGGCGGGCCGGGTATCAAAACAGCCGGGAACATGTTATTATGTGCGGAGACCGCTGTTATGATGTCCGGGGAGCGGCGGACCACGGCCTGCGGTTTGTGGGGGTTTCCTACGGATACGGTTCCAGGGAGGAACTGGCTGCCGCGGGGGCTTCCCGCATCGCGGATACGCCGGAAGAACTGGCGGAGATTTTTATGGAAGCGGACGGCGGACAGGAGGTCTGATATGGAGCACGGCAGAGAAAAGAAAAAACTTCCGGGAAAGATCTGGGATGTGCTCTATCCCACAGCGGCGCTGGTGCTATGCATGCTCCTTTCCACCATGGCCGTGCTGATGCTGGCGGGCTGGATCACAGGCCGGCAGACCACTGACAGCGCGGTGCTGATGGAAATGCTGCCGGGGCTGTCTTTGTGGGTCAGCATCTGTTTTTACAGTCTGGCCCTGCTTACCCAGAGAAAGCAGTATATGCTGGACGCGCTGCGGTTTGACGAGCCGGAGCGGCGCTGGAACGCCGGCAGAACAGCCGCGGCCTGTATTCTGGCGGTCTGCCTGGGACACCTGCTGAGCACCGGCATCGAGACTTCCGGGTTTGCCGGTCTGTTTCCTGCCTACGGCCGGCAGGCGTCGGCGGCTTTTGAAGGGCAGAATCCCCTGCTGCTGACGGCGGCTACGGTGATCCTGGGCCCTTCCGCGGAGGAGATGATCTTCAGAGGCATGACCTACCGGAGAGCCCGGGGTTATCTGGGACCGGTCTGGGGCGCGCTGATCAGCGCCGCTCTGTTCGGCCTGTATCACGGAAATATGGTGCAGTTTGTGTATTCTTTTTTGATGGGCCTGCTGTTCGCGGTATTTTGTGAAAAAAGCGGAGGCATCCTGGTTCCCGTGCTGGCCCACGGCGCCGCCAATCTGTGGGCGGAAGTCTGGGACCCGCTGGCGAAGGCTCTGCCGGCGGATACCGGCACCGCGCTGGCGGCCGTATCGGTGCTGGAGGCCGCTGCCGCCGGGCTCTGTCTGTGGCTTCTGCTGCGGAAGCGGTCCGCAAGCTTTGATTGAGGCAGTGTGATAAAACTGTCCCGGGAAGGAGAAAACCATGGGAAAGACCACCTTTATTCTGATCGGCGCGGCGATCCTGGATGTGCTGGCGAAGCCGGTGGAGTTGACCTCTTTTCAGGTGGATTCTATCGCGGCGGAGACGCTCACGACCAACACCGGCGGGGACGCCATGAATGAAGCCAGGACACTGGCCCTGCTGGGAGCCGGCGTGCGGCTGGTGAGCAAAGTGGGAGAGGACGCGGCGGCGGACATGATCCTGGGACAGTGCAGGACCCTGGGCATTGACACGGAATTTATCCGGAGGTCTCGTGAAACCCCTACAGGGGTCAATATCGTGCTGATCGATTCCCGGGGGGAGCGCCGGTTTATTACGAATCCCCGGGGGACTCTGCGGAAATTCGGTCCGGAGGATGTTCCGGAGGAAGCCCTGGAAGGCGGCAGGATCCTCTGCTTTGCCAGCATCTTTGTGGCTCCTGCCTTTACGGCTTCCGCCCTGGAGGATCTGTTTGCCCGGGCAAAGAAAAAAGGACTGATCCTCTGCGCGGACATGACAAAGAGAAAAAACGGGGAAACTGTATGGGATATGAAAAGGTGCCTGTCCTGGCTGGACTATATTTTTCCGAATTATGAAGAAGCCTCTCTGCTGACAGGGAAGAAGGACTGGGATGAGATCGCGGACGCGTTCCTGGAGTGCGGCGTAAAAAATGTGGTCATCAAGGCAGGGGAAAAGGGTTGCTTTATCAAGACAAAGACCCGCAGGCTCTGGGTGCCCGCCTGCCAGGGAGTTCCCTGCGTGGACACCACCGGCGCGGGAGATACTTTTTCCGCCTGCTTTCTCTACGCCCTGGATCACGGGTATTCTCTGGAAGAATGCGGCCGCTTCGCCAATGCCGGCGCTTCCTTCTGCATTGGCCGGGTGGGAGCGGTGGGAGCCGGCACAGACCCGGAAGCAATCCGCAGAAGAGCCGGAATTCAGAAAAGGCTGACCTGATGCTGCGTGATGCTGCCTTGATCCGGGGATCAAATTTGAAAAAACTCTTGTATCACAGGGGATTCTGTGGTATGCTGTTAACGCTGTGTATTAAGCACGCATGCTGATTTCCGGGAGGGTGCCCTGACGTTCGGGTTTTCCGGAAGCTGACACATGCGGAAGAATCTAACCAAAAAGGAGAAAAGACAAATGAGCGTAATTTCAATGAAGCAGTTACTGGAAGCAGGCGTACATTTCGGCCACCAGACCAGAAGATGGAACCCCAAGATGGCTCCGTACATCTACACCGAGAGAAACGGCATCTACATCATTGACCTTCAGAAATCTGTAGGCATGGTAGATGATGCTTACCGCGCGGTGGCGGATATCGTAGCTGACGGCGGCACCATCCTGTTCGTCGGAACCAAAAAACAGGCTCAGGACGCCATCAAAGTTGAGTCCGAGCGCTGCGGCATGTTCTACGTAAATGAGAGATGGCTGGGCGGAATGCTGACCAACTTCAAGACCATCCAGAGCCGTATTGAGAGACTGAAAGAGATCGAGGCTATGGAAGAGGACGGAACCTTTGAGGTACTGCCCAAGAAGGAAGTCATCGCTCTGCGCAAGGAGATGGAGAAGCTGCAGAAGAACCTGGGCGGAATCAAAGAGATGAAGAGACTGCCGGATGCTATCTTCGTAGTAGATCCCAAGAAGGAAAGAATCTGTGTGCAGGAAGCTCATGCTCTGGGCATCCCGCTGATCGGTATCTGCGATACAAACTGTGATCCGGAAGAACTGGATTATATCATCCCCGGCAATGACGACGCGATCCGCGCCGTAAAACTGATCGTATCCAAGATGGCTGACGCTGTCATCGAGGCTAAGCAGGGACAGGCTGAAGACGCAGCCTACGAAGGCGAGATGGAAGCAGCTGAGGCTGAGGCAGAAGCAGAGGAATAATCAGATTATACGGAGGAATCAGACAATGGCTATTACAGCAGGAATGGTAAAAGAGTTAAGAGAGATGACCGGCGCCGGCATGATGGACTGCAAGAAGGCCCTGACTGCCACTGACGGCGATATGGATAAAGCCGTAGAGTTCCTGAGAGAAAAGGGACTGGCTACCGCTCAGAAGAAAGCCGGAAGAATCGCGGCAGAGGGAATCGTTATGCTGAAGGTGACAGAGGATTCCAAGAAAGCTGTTGCGGTAGAAGTAAACGCAGAGACAGACTTTGTAGCTAAGAATGAGAAATTCCAGGGCTATGTGGCCCAGGTATGCGATCAGGCTATGGAGACTCAGGCTGCCGATATCGACGCGTTTCTGGCAGAGCCCTGGAAATATGATACTTCCAAGACTGTTGCAGAGGAACTGGCAGGCCAGATTTCTGTAATCGGCGAGAACATGAAGATCCGCCGCTTCGCTCAGATCCAGGAGGACAACGGATTTGTAGCCGCTTACACCCATATGGGAGGAAAAATCGGCGTTCTTGTAGATGTGGAGACAGACGTTGTAAACGACGCGGTCCGCGAGATGGGCAAAAACGTTGCAATGCAGGCTGCAGCCCTGAAGCCGCTCTACACAAACAGAAGCGAAGTGCCGGCTGACTACATCGAGCACGAGAAGGGAATCCTGATGGCTCAGATCCAGAACGATCCCAAAGAGTCCCAGAAACCCGAGAAAGTGATCGAGGGAATGATCACCGGACGTATCAACAAAGAGCTGAAAGAAATCTGCCTGATGGATCAGGTATACGTAAAGGCAGAGGACGGAAAACAGTCCGTTGGAAAGTATGTGGAGCAGGTGGCAAAGGAGAACGGCGCTAAGATCACCATCAAGAGCTTCCTCCGCTGGGAGACCGGAGAGGGAATCGAAAAACGCCAGGATGATTTTGCCGCGGAAGTTGCAAAACAGGCTGGAATGTAATCCGAAAAGTTGCAAAACAGATGGGGGCTATGTAGACCCAATTGATATAATTTTATATTGATTTTTAGAAGAGCTTCGGGAATCCCCGGGGCTCTTTTTGAAATTTTGAATTACAAATCCTCTGCTGTTGACAATTAAGTTAATATATCGGAAAAGGGACAATGAGAAAAGGTAAAGAAAAATGTTTGATAGGAGAAAATGATAACGCAAAGTATTGATTTTTTCTGTATATATCCTTATGCTTTATAATGTAGTGAAAGAAGGTCATAGAAAAGGAGAGGAGGATTTTAACAAAAAGTTTGTTAAAAGAATAGAAATGATATTAATTGAGCCTATAAACGCAATTACCTCATGGGAGAACTATGAATATCAAGGGCATATAGCTTTGTACATTGCTTTAAAAAATATATATGATTTATTACAGAAAGGTATAAGTATTTCTGGCTATGATTTGCAAATTGAGGGAGAAGAAGATTTTTCTATAAGAAAAAATGATAAATATATTTCCATACATCAAGTTAAGGCGGGGACAGTAAATTTAGAGTCAAATGATAAATTTTCATTTATAATAGGAATTCTTCAGAATAAAGCAAATTATGGGTATTTTCATGTATCGAGAAGGAAGAAAATTCCATTAGATTTTGTTTCAACAACGTTGACTTATATTGACACGCTGCAAGAAAAGTTGGGTAAAAAGGTTATATTAAAAAAAGATATTCCGACTACGGATAAAGAAGATGATTATATTGTTTTGGATAACGTGTCTGGAAATCATAAAAAGGCAGATGTTTATAGTATAATAAAATTTGTGTCTGGAAATTCAAAAGATATAAGGAAAATAGAAGAGACAGTTAGCGAGATTGACAGCGCCTTAGAAACTTATAAAGCAATTATAGAGCAAACAATAGAAACGTTTAAAAAGGACAATCCATCTTCGCCTGCGGATGAAGCATATTTGTGCGTATATCAAGAAAAATATGATAATACAAAAGAAATCCGGATAAATGCATATGATATCATACTTAACATATTAAAAATACAATGTCCTCACTATACATTTGTTGATGTTGATTATGCAGCGTGGGTATATGATAACTTATTCCTATATATAAAAGAAAGGATTACGGATTTTTATATTGAGAAAAATCGGAGTGGGAAATGTATATTGACATTTGATGAAATAGTAGAACAGATAACAGTAAATTATCACGAAGAAATAGACACCGTTGCATATCAATATTTTCAGGTTCTGAGAAGCATTCGGGATGCTTATGCGGAGTATCCAAGTGAGTCGTGGAATAATTGCTCTGAAAGTAATTGCAGAGATTGTGCAGATTCCGATGTTTGCAATTTGTTTAAGCAGATTGGTATTTTAAACGGTAAAGCAGAAGCTGATAAAAACCAGATAATACATAATTTATTATTAAGAACCCCACAAGTAGGGAAAAATAATAATTTGCCACAAGATAGCTTAGTTTCTCATTTATTTCTAAATCTTTTGGATGAGATTAAAACACTAGGACTTAGAAGAAATAATGCATATGAAACGATAAAAGATGGAAATAAGACATACAGGTTAACATTAGATAGTAGTTATGACATAGATGAATTTCAGAAAAATCTGAGAAAAGAATTAGAAAAAGAAGCAGATAAGTCATTGTTGTATGAATGTGATGTTTTGATTACAGATCGTTTATGTGAGGAAACTCTATTCTTTAACGGGGCAGATGTAAATGTGTTAACAGGTAACGAATTAAGTGAGATAAGTGGAATAACTTCTTCTACAGTTGAAAAGATGAAAAAAGATTGTAATCGACCTAAAGTTATCAGACTTGTAGATAGAAAGACGGCATTAGGAGAATTGAAGTAATGAAAGATATAATGATTAAGCTGTTTGAAGAATACAACTTTATAAAAACGTGGGAAGAAAATAACAAAATGTTTTTTGTTAATGCAGACAAAAACATTGTAAGCTATTTTATATTAAATTTCATTGATTGTACTCATATCTCAGATGATGAAGAGTTGATCAAGAAAGAATTAAGTAAATTGGAGGAGGAATATGTTGATAGTGGGAATGAAAAAAAGGGAATTAAGTATTCCATAATTAGTTCATTTGAAAATAAGCAGGAGGTGTCGCAGATTGATAAAAATACATCAGCAATATACCTTGTTGAATTTTCGGAAATAAATATGCTGTCTAAATATAGAAATCTGATTTATTCCATTGAAGAATCTCCGGATTATTTCAAAAGATATATTCTACCATACACAGAAAAGCAAGTTGCTGGATTGAAAAATGTCTTAGCTGATTATAGTGATAAAAATATTGGTGAGATACTTTCTCAGTTGGCGGATGTAGAGAAGAATTATTATTCTCTTATGAATGGAACAAATAATAATAGTGTCTATGAGCTTGTAATCAGGCTGTTTTCAAAGATACCTTTTTTACAATACCGATTTAAAGCGACATCTGATGATATTTCATTGGAAAAAATAGTCAAAAGTTTTTTGACGGATGATTTAGTAGAGTATGATGAAGCGATTAAAGAAAATAAGATTACATTGGAAGAATTCATATCCTTAGAAAAAGATAACATTACGGAAAAAGAAATTGATAAAATTATAAATCAATTAATAGAGGAGGTGAAATGATGCAATATAAAATTGTTAATTTGCGGGTAAAAAATTTTAAGTGTTTTGATAATGCGAAGTTTTATGAATTTTGTATTGACTATGAAAAAAATCCTGTTATTTTATCTGGGCCAAATGGTTTTGGAAAAACTACTTTTTTTGATGCAATCGAATTAATATTTTCAAAAAATATTACACGTCTTGATAAAGCAATTGAGAATAAGAAAACGAATCTAGGAAAAAATATATTGCTTAATAAAGCAGATGTGGATGGATATGTAGTATTAACTTTAAAAAGAGAAGAAAATGAGTTCCTTACACTATTTGCAAAAATTTCAAATAGTACTCACAAATTAGAGATTGAAAATTCAATATGTTATGGAGAAATTAAAGAATTTATTTCTACAGAAGAATTGGATCATTTTCTTCATAATTACGATAATTGGAAAGATACTGTAGATAATAAAACATCAATAAAATATAGAGCAGAAAATTTTAATGTATACTATTATGTTTCACAGGCGGAATCTGTGCATTTTTTAAAAAGAACTATTACTGATAGGAAAAATGCAATGAATGTTTTGCTAAAAACAGATTTTATAGAGAGGAGAAAAAATGTTGTAACAAATCTTATTGGAAGCAAAAATGGAACAAGTGGGTATTTGATTAATGATGAAATTATAAATTTGGAAAATCAATTGAAAAATAAAGCAATAAAACTAAAAGCTTTATCAAATAATAATGTGCAAGATGAGGCAGAAAAGCAGCAGTATGTGGATCTAGGCCTTTATAAAAAAGATCCCAACATATATTTTTGGGATAGAGAGAATATCGCAGAGGCGAATGTTTCAGAGATTAAAAGAGGATTACATATATTAGATAGTATAATCTCTTTTTGGGAGAATGAAAGTGATTATAGAAATTATAGATGGAATAAAGATATCTCAAAAATACTTAAGGGGAATTCGATAAGAGAATATGTAGAGAATAGAGAATATATAATTGACAATCTTGTTTCAAGACAAAAAGCAGAGCAGCAACTGGAAAAGTGGGATTCTATGATACAGATATATAATAGTACCCTGCTGTTTAGACAGGACACTCCAGATGCGGCTAATTACAAAGACGAAGATGTTATTGCGTTAAAGAAATTAATTCCAGAATTGAAGGAATATGATTTTTCGCTAATTAAGAATATATCCAGTGAAATAGTAAGTTTAAGAAATACACTTTCTACTAATCAAAAAATAATAGATAAACTATCAAGTGCCCGAAATGCGTTGAAAAATGCGAAAAATGAGTATGATAAACAGGGAGCCACATGTCCGTTTTGTAATACAAAATTTGCAAATGTAACTTTGTTAAATGATGGGTTTGAGGAAGTAGACAGATTATTGCAAAATGAAAGTGGAAGTACAGGGGAAAGGATTGCACTAAAAAGAAATGAGCTAGTATAGTGGCTCAGTTGTCAAGACAAAAATCTAAGATTTTTATAATGAACTGAT